>Ga0213865_10001597_pt1 | contig 14677 bp, 23 predicted proteins | sample PICome_6_FD_160100 | JGI IMG/M metagenome (GOLD analysis project Ga0213865, IMG submission 160100) | Coastal seawater microbial communities near Pivers Island, North Carolina, United States - PICO282 | ecosystem: Environmental > Aquatic > Marine > Coastal | place: USA: North Carolina...
GTGGATAGCATACCACGTAAATTTATTAAAGATTTACTACGTAATCCTAGAGTTATGTTTTTTCATAATTACGGCTTGTATATCTTTATTACTCATTGGATTATTACTTTTTTAATTTTTGAGTGGAATGCTATTATAGTCAATTTAATGTTAGTAATATTATCATATCTTGGATTTGGTGTATTAAATTTATTTGGACATGATTTAAAAGGTCCTGTAAATAACTTTTGGATTAATCTTATTGCACCGTTAGAAGGAAATCATAAGGATCATCATGAATACTCCAAAATACACTAGAGATAGTGATGTAGAATATGTTCATATGAACTGGGATGTGCCAGTTGATGTAATTGAAGAAGAGTACTTAGCAGTAAAAGACTCTCTTATAATACATAGACCAGAAGACGGTCACAAAGATTGGTATGCAGTAACACTATATGGAGTTGATGCAAACAGCACAAATAGTCATTGGGAATACGGGCTAAGAGCCAAAAAAAATCTAACAGAAGTAGGCGAACAATGTCCTAAAACTATGCAGTGGATTAAAAGTCTTCCGTTAGCACGTATAGACGATGTAAGATTTTTAGTAATCAAGCCGAGAGGATATATTGCTCCACACATTGACGTCCCACAGCGTAATTGGCTTGAGCCAATTAATATTTGTATCACATGGCCAGAAGGTAGCGAATTTACACATAATGGAAAGAAACTACCATATGCTCCTGGTGTGCCGTTAGTTTTAAATATACACTATGAACATGATGTAAAAAACAATAGCGACGAAGAACGGTTGCATTTATTAATACATGGTAAAAAGTCTGAGGAGTTTTGGAATGATGTTCTCTAAAGGTGATGACAACTATTCTAATAAAAACTCTGGTTGTGACGTACTTACATTTAGGCCTGATGAAAATTTAGAAATTATAAAAAAATTAGAAAAAATAAATTTTGATGATGAAAATTTATCTAGTAATTATAATTCAATTAACTGGTATGATTTTGAGTGTATTACAGTTTTACAAAAAGACAGCGAAATATTAGGATTCAGTTCTGTATGGCACAGGACAAAATATTATGATAGTGACGAAGTGAGAATACTTAATCGTTATTGGGAACATAAAAGATTAAGGATGCACGGAGTACAACTTGCAAGGCCACATTTGATATCATCAGTTTTGCATCAACTTAAATATTCTAAAGACCTAGGATTTAAAAAAGCTTTTATAAGCAGAGAAAAAAATTATCGTGTTATGAAAAAACTAATATCTGAAATAGAAAGTAAAACCGCAACACAGTGGAGTATTGACAATAAAAAAGTTTGTGTATGTGTTCCAGAAGCACCGAGTTGTTGGCAATATAAAGGAGAAACAATACTATGATTAAAAAAAGACATGAGCTTCCGCCTTTTAAGAAACTAGATATGCAGTTTGATGTTGAACGTATGATTGAAGAAGTTCGCAATATGCCAACACAAAAAGATGATTTAAAAGAAAAAGACGGTTATGGCGATCTAGTTGGCGGTAAATCACCCAAGTTACAAAAAGCATTTGGATTAAAGTTTGATAGTATTGAAGACGCTTATTCATTTTTGCAAGATAATGATGTTGCTGAAAGTGAAATGCGTGTAGGACTAGGTAACAAACGCATGGCGTGGGACTTTAGAAATTATGTTAAGCCCTTTGAAAATTATATTGTCGAAGGCGATGACGGAAAGTTTGAAGTAAATGGTTCTCCTTACAAGCAAATCGCACTAACTGAATATAATCCTGATATGGAGAATAGAGTTTATGATAAAAAGATTCCTAAAACTAGATTAGATGAAAGACATTATAATAAAATTAAAGATTGGGTCAAAGGATCTTACTTAGAAGAAGTTATTACTAGTTTTAAATCTGAAACTACACGAGCAAGGATTGCTATTATGGATCCAGGTGCATATGTTGCAGAGCATATTGATTACAATACTGATTATTCAGTGCGTTATCATATTCCTATTACAACAAATAAAGATTGCGGATTCTATTGTGTAGTCGATGGAGAAAAGGTTTATCAAGAAATGGAACCAGGCAGTTGTTGGTTCCTCAATCAAGGTCTAAGACATAGTGCATGGAATAAAGGTACTACCAGCCGTTCGCATATTATTGTAAGTGTTCTTGGACAGGAAGACTTATATGATTAAAAACAAAGTTAATAATAGTTTTATTACTACGGATTTTAAATTATCATCAGACTTTTGGAATCCGTATTTTACAGGCGAATGGACTGATAGTAATAAATTATATTCAGAGTACGTAAGTGATGCGACAGGAGGCAAAGAAATGAATAAGTTCTTTGTACAAGAAATACATAATTTCGACAGGCCGCTACTAAAACTTATAAAGCAACTTTGGAATGAGTTTGATATTCGTCCTAGAGAATTTAGATGCAACTTTTTCAGAGTTTTAGAAGGCGGCAACTTACCAGTACATGTAGATGTCAAAAGTGAATGTAGTTTTCTAATTCCTGTAACAGAAAATACAGGAGAACTTTACGTAGAAGACAATAACAATGTAGATGCTATTGTATATGATTCTCTTACAGTGTTAAATACAAAAAAGCCTCACGGAGTAAAACCCCCATCTAAAGAACGGATAGTATTTCATATGGGCATTCATGATACACCTTTTGGAGACTTAATTGTATAGATTAGATAAAAAATACGATCTTATCAAAATAACTGCTGAGTACGAACAATTAGTAAATGATATAGGATGGGATCCTAATGCTCCTAAGCATTGGAATAGTATAACATTACAGTCTCCTAATTCTGATGTTTATCATCAGGATTGTAGAGCAGATAATTTTTATGTGCAAGACTTTGATGATACTGTAGATTATGGTTTAGAAAATGAAACCTATAAAACTCTTAACATTCCAGCAAATTGGGAAATGTCAAAATTTATTATTGAAAATAATTTGACAAGATCAAAACTTATCGTCATTAGTCCAGAATTTTGTTACAAAATACACACTGATTGGACCAATAGGATACAACTTGCTATTGTTACAGATCCTAATTGTTATTACTTTGAAGACAATCAATTTCATCATATACCTGCAGACGGGTATGGTTATTTTACAGAAACAAAAAAAGAACATACAGCAATTAATGCAAGCAACATAAAAAGAGTACATTTGATTGGATGCGTAGATGTGGCATAAAGAATATGATATAGATATTAAAACAATGTCTGATGAAGAACTAAAACAAGTTGCAAGAGATATTAATAAACATCTAGTAGTTGTTTTTAGAAATCAAAGCCTAGAACCTGAGGATGAACTTAGAATAGCTAGGGCGATGGGCAATGTAAAGTCAAACCAAGGCGAAAGCACTACTGCCAAAGACAATCTTAGTTTAATTCCTGGAGTAATGCGTGTTACAGGAGAATTAAATGATAGAGGAGAACCTGGTCTATTTGGACATGAAATAGAGCTAGATTGGCATACTCATCATCCTACAGAGAAAAATAGATGGCCTTTTGTTTGGTTGTATAGCGAAAGAGGATCCAAAGGTAGTAGAACTAGCTGGATTAATCAAGTTCTTGCTTACAATGATTTACCAGAAGATATAAAACAAAAAGTAAATGGTATAACTGTTGCTTGCGGACATAAAGTAGGTAATTTTAGTCCCAGTGAAATATTCCAAAATAATGTTGTTTATGATAATCCACAGAAAATTGTAAGGACAAATATCGAGAATCTTACAGGATTATACTTTCCTTTTTTACAAATATTTGATGTAATCGATGGTGCTACAAAGGAAGAATGGCCAGAACTATTTGAATATCTTAAAAATCATATCTTACAAGAAAAATATATAATGCATCATGATTGGGAAGATGGCGATCTTGTTATAAGCGAACAATGGCTAAGCATACATAAACGATGGACATTTGCAGATATGAAGACAAGAGTATTACATAGAATAGCATTAGATTATGAGCATAGTTACATATAGCAAACTAAATTTACCCAAGTTAGATTTGCCAAAAATATGGCATACAAATGATGTGCAAGTAAAAGCAAAAGTTGGAGGGTATATTTCTTATTATGTAACTGATGAAGTTGATAAGCAAATAAGGAGCATATTTCCAAAAGACTTTTTTCCTAAAAAAACACATATAATTGCACAGTATATTGATCCGCATTTGAACGGACTTATACATATAGATAAGCGTGAGTTTGCTATTAACTATGTAATTAATAAAGGCGGTTTAGACGCTTGTACAAGCGTTTATAGTGACGATAAAATACTAGAGAGTACATATGCACAGCAGACAGCTGAATGGTATCTATTAAATACATATAAGAACCATGCAGTACATAATATAACAGATACACGGGTTGCAATTAGTATAAGTTTTTATGAATTTGGAGATACACAGTGGAGGTTTATAAATGAAAAATGTAAAAGCAAATAAACCATTTGATGACGAAACACTAAAGAACATGGATATCATACATGATCCTGATACAAAGTTCTTCAAATGTCAATATGAACCGAGTTATAGTATAGATAATTTTATAACTGAAGATGAGCGTGTGCAGTTGCTAGACTTTTGGTATAAAGAATATGATAATATAGGTTGGCATATCAACGGACACATTGTAAATATTCAGCACCCGATTATGCAAAAAACTATTAATGATATATTACGTCCAAAGATTTATGAACACTTTGGCAAAGACACTGTATTTTATAGCGAAGTCTCAAACGATCCTATAAGTGTCGGAGATCAAATGTTTAAGAGTATTAGACCTTATGGGTTACATACAGACAGTGTTACACATATTCCTGGCTACCGTCCTTATAAAGACATTATTCTACCATTAGAAATACATAATAACGTGTCAATAGATTATGTAACATTCAACCAACGTTACCGTGGAAGAGCTACTCATTTTATGAAAGGTAGATATATAAGTAATTTTAGTTCTTATGCAAACTGCTTTAGATTTTTGCCTTACGAACAATATGGTGTAGAAGGTGTAGAATACGATAAATTAGATTGGGCATGGATGGAACGTGAAATGCCCGAACATATACCTATGAGTATATATGAAGGATTAAGTATTGAAGCAGTACTGCCTTGGAAACTTTGCAGTGGTATTGTGCAAGATACTAGTGTGTTACATGCACCTACTGATTTTAGAAAAAAAGGATGTGATTGGAAAATAGCAATAACGTTTCATTTAATGAAAAAAGATGAAACTTATAATAATGCTATGGAAGGATATCCTACACCTTTTAGTAGATATACTCTTAATCCGGCTTTATTGGAGAATTAGATGGAAGATAGATTTAAAAAATATATTAGGCATAATTTTATAGGAGCGCATGAAAGCGATCCAAAAATGTTTGTTCCTAACGAAGAACAAATGCATTGCGAACAGCAGCTAGCTATGTTAGGTGATTATGCTAAATTGAACTTTAATTTAGATATAGATAAATTTAATAGTGAGTTAGAACCATATAATGATAAATGGGTAGATTATCTTCCTAGAGAAGGTGAATCTGATCCTAGGTATGGGTTAATGCTATGGGGATTAGAAGGTGATGACTGTAATGATAGTTTAAGTTTGCCAGAAGCTAGAAAGCGTGTTGGACGTAAAGTAATGGAAGCTGATTTTAATTATCCGACACAGTTATACAAAGACCTTACCAGTATTCATGATTTATGTGATTATTTTTCTCCACTAGGAAGAACTTTTTTAGTTAGAGCAGATGCAGGAGCATATTTTCCGCCACACAGAGATCATCAGTATTTGACTAGAGACTGTTTTAGAGTTTGTGCATTCTTTGATAATACAGATGACGAGGCGTTTGAATGGGATCAAAATGGAAGAAGATTACCTATTACTCCAGGAAATGTGATTTATATTGATACAACCAAAGTGCATAGAACACATTCTTGGGCAAACGGAAGCATTCATTTAATAATGAACATTCCAAAAACTTGGGAAAATGTAATTAAATTAATAAGTGTATTAGGAGTTTAGTTTAAATTTACCCAACTTGTTCCGTCATATCCTTGGAACTTAGCAACATCAGTGACAAATACCATTTCGCCTGCTGTTGGAGCAGTAATAGCTGCATCTCTTGCAGTAGCATCTGCAAATACACCTGGTTTAATTGATCCGCCAACTTCTAGACCTGCTGTCGGAGCAGTACCGATTGCACCTGGAACACTAATTTGCATTTTACCATTTGAGTGGAGTTTAAAATAGTTATTAGCGTTGCCCGAGCCGCCAGGCTGTGGAAAGTACATGAGTTGATCATTTGTAACATCTAAAGTACTGATAGTTGTAGTTGTTGGTCCAGTTGAGTCTGTTTTAGAAAAAACGAAACGGCCTATAGTAGTATCATTTGCAATAGCGCTCGAATCTGTCCTGTTAAAAACTAATCTGTTAATATCACCTGTTCCGTTGAATTGTAATAAATTATCAGGAGCAGAAATAAAATCAGTTATAACAGATTCACTTGTAACCGATGAACCTGCTGCACCATTAACATTACCTGCAACATCGCCAGTAACATTACCAGTCACGTCACCGATTACATTTCCTTGCAAATCTCCTACTACATTACCTGTAACATTTCCTTGAAGGTTACCTGTAACATTGCCGACTACATCACCTGTAACATTTCCTGTTACATTTGCAAATAAGTTACTATCAGTTTCTCCAATTCCTACTGAAAGTATAACGCTACTATCTTCAGAAAGAATATCGCCACGTAGAGCACCGTTAAATTCTGCTAAGTTTGCATCTACTATTGTAATGCCATTAGCATCAACAATATTATTATTTAATGAATCTACTTGATTAAATGTGCCTGCTACATTATCATATACTAATACAGAGTTGTTAAGATTACTAAATGTCACATCACGTAGTGCTTCTAATCGAAATGTTGATCTTTCAAAGTTAGATGTGACACTGTTATATACTATTACATCGTCGTTTAACAATCCTGTCAAATCAACATCTGTTAGAGCACCTAAAGTAGTTGCTCCACCTGCTGCCGCAGCACTTGCTCTCCAATCACCACTTGCAGCATGATATGCTAATACATCACCATCTACAGGAACCGTACTATCGTTGCCTATATCAACATCTGCTAAATTAGCAATACTTTGTCCGCCTAGATCTAAAAATGCAGTAGTATCTACTGGATTACCGCCTAGTGTAATACCGTCGCCTATGTAAAGAGGACTCACTCCTTCTGTTTGATAATCTGTAACATATATAAGTTCGCCTTCTAAAGGCGTGATTAGTAAGCGCTCTGAATCCGTACCGCGTCTTAGACGAAATGCCATATTTCAACTCCTAGAATACTCTGTTGTAAGTATTTATGCCTTTTTAACTATAAATGTTATTTTCTTTTTTTCATAAAGACTTTTGTTCTACGAGTAATATCTCTTTTGACACGCTCTGTATCTAATCTAAAATCTATAGTCTCAATTACGTCTTCGTATTCTTCTATTAAGTCGTCGAGACTTGTTTCTAGATCACTTGGAGTATTATTTTCTCTTCTGGCCTTGTCTATGTTGATTTCCCATGTTTTTCCATCAACAAAATGTATTTGAACAGACGAGAGGTATTCAATCGGAACAGATTTAATTTCTATTTCGTCGAATACCTCTGGCCAGTGATCTGTAATGTCGCGGGAGTGATGTTTCTTCTTAGGCACTCTCTTCAGTCTTTTTTGTTTTCTTCTTTGTAGGAACAAGTTCTTCTGCTTGTTCTCTTAGACGCTTTGCTTCCTTAAACATAGCGTCTGCTTGTGATCTATAGCTTGCTGCAAGATCTTCGTCTGACATAACATTATCTGTTGCTGTAGCTTCGGGTGTAGTAGTTTCACCTGTAGTAGTTGTACCTGCAAGATCAGCTACAGTTACACCTTTTTGTTGAGCAATAATTTCATTAAGCTCATTTAACATAATAGTGTTATTTCTATCTGGCGTCATTTCTACGTTAGCTGTAGGCACTTTTGTCATTTTTCCTGTTGTATGGAATCCTGCTAACATATTACGTCCGTCTGGAAGTTGTGTTCTTGCCATAACTTCTGACAATTCGTTAGTGCTTTGACCTGCATCTGATTCTACCATTTTCATCAGTGTGTCATGTTCTTCTGCCATAAGATTTTCTGTAGTTACAACGATGCAGTTTTCAGGCTCACCTGGTACTACTCTGTATGCTACTACTACTTTTCTCTTATTATTAGCCATTCGGCCTACATGCTTTAACATATTATGCTCCTTGTGTATTCTGGCCCTGTTGTGCAGCAATAGCATTTAAAAATGCATCTAGCTTACTGTATGTTTGTCCAACAGTTACCATTTCATTTGGTTTGAAAGCACCTCGCTGGCTTGCAACATCAATAATACTTTTTAGAGCATTAAGATCTTGAATAGTTAGTTCAGGACCTGCATCGGCTTGTGCTTGAGGTTGTGGCGCAGCAGTTTGTGCTGTTTCTACTTCTTTTGTTTCAGTCTCGCTCATATTGTACTCCTATATTATATATATGCGCAGTTTATTTATTTGTACTTCAAATATGGACACGCCAACATGAAATACGACAGTTCTTTCGGATCCGAAAATCCGATCTTAATTTTATATACTATATTATTTCCATTATCTAATACTATGTCTTTACCTATGTAGTAACGACTTTTACATTTAGACTCTATCCATCGTTCTAATGCATCTTTTAAATTGTATGTAACATCTATACGTGTATATTCAAAGTTGTCAGGCGGAAACTCTGCTTTTCTTACTTTAAATATATTATAGACATTTGTCTTTATTTTCACGCCGCTTCCTCATAGTGAGCAGTTACACCAAACGGTGCTTGTAAATTTTTATCATGGTGGCTGTGAATAATAAACACAGTTTCACACCAATCTGGATCACCCCAGCTATCCCAAGCATAGCCATCAGTGAACATAATAAACTTCTTAGGCTGAATGTCATTTTCTTTCATATATGTCCAATTGGCCATAAAGTCAGTGCCGCCGCCTCCCATAATTTCGTAGTCTGAAAGATCTTCTCCACCGTCTGCACTAAAGTCTTGTTCATTATATACAGCCGTATCGAAACACCATACTTTGATGTTGTAATCTTTGTATTCGTCCATAATGCCTTTGATTTCGCCTAGAAAGTCTGCACCTTGTTCATTACCAATCGAACCGCTCATATCAAGTGAAACACAAATGTCAATTGTATCTTCAAAGTTTTGTCCTGGAAGAATAGCACCTGTGTGCCAACCTTTACGTGAAGGACGCATAAAAGTATAATCACTTTTAATTGTGCTTTGGATTTGCTGGCGAAGCAATTCACGCCAGTTCATCTTAGGCTCTGTCATTTCTTTGATCAAACGTGCAACACCTGCAGGAACATTACCTGCACCTGCGGTTTGTGCAGCGTTAATCATTGCTTCTTTCATTTCGTCACGGATTTGATCTAGTTCTTCTTTTGAATACTTAGGAGGACCTTTTTTACCGTCTTTGTTTTCGTCTTCAGAACCGTCGCCTTCTAGATCTAAATGCTGATCCAGCATTTCGCCGTCTTTTTCAAGTTGCTCTAGTAGTTCTTTTAGTTCTTCGCCACGTTGTTTTGCTTCTTCAAATAGTGAATCATAAACTTCTTCTGAAGTCCAACCATCATATTTAAAGTCTTGGAAACAATCTACAATCTTCGGCTTTTCGCCAATGCGATCACGTACTAACAAGTTATTAACAATATAGTCAGCGGCAATGTTATAAAGCATTGGATTGCGGCTGTCTCTACGTGTCATATGATCATAAACACAATGTAGGATTTCGTGTGCAATAACAAACTCAATTTCTTTGTTAGACATTGCATTAAAGAACTGAGTGTTGTAGTACAAGTTGCGTCCGTCTGTAGCAGCAGTCATACACCAGTCGTCACACGCTTGAATTTTAAGGCGTGTAGCTAGATTGCCAAAAAATGGATGACGCAGCAACAAACCTACTCGAGCAGTGATAATGCGGTCTAGAACTTCTACACGCATAGACTCTAGTTCTTGCTCTGTAAGATCTGGATTGGGTTCCCAATGTTTTAGCTTAGTTTGTGTATTTTTTGCTGACATCTGTATTCGCCCTTTACTGTGTTATATTACTAATATAACATATTTAAACAATTTGTCAAGAGAAAGTGGGCACTTTTGTACCCACTTTTAATATTATACTGATTGCGCTGCCTTAATGTATTTGCCATAACGCTCGTGGAATTCATCGAAGCAAGCAACTTCATCTGGATCGATCGGAAGTGCATACTCTGTAAGTGCAAGTTTAATGCCCATAACAACTAGTTCTGTGTCAAAGTTATCCATTGCAAAGCGTAGGAAGTTATTAACTTTGTCGTCAAACTTTTTATCACCTTTATCTACTGCTTCTTTAAGCTCGTAGCATAGCGAAACAATAAGCGAGTACATAGCACTAACTTCTTTTGTTTTAAGCTCTTTGACTTTGCCTAGTAGTACTTCACTTGGGTTAGGCATGTCAGCAGCAACTTTGCGGTGTGCCATAAACTTTACAGCAAGACCTTCGCCTACTGCACCTGCTACAAGATCAGCTGTGGTATTTTCGTCTAAACCATCTTCGATAAGCTCTGACACAAACGACCACGAACGAGGCGTTGCGAACGAACGACTAGGGCTTTTAGGATCAAAGTTGTAAAGATCTTGTTTAGCAAATTGTAAGTAACCTACAACGTCTGGCTGGATGTTGTTATTAACAGCCCACTCAAACCAGTCATCAAAACTTACAGCCATTTCCAAATGCACAAAGCGATTTGCCAACGGAGCAGGCATACGATACGTTACGCCTTTATCTGCTTCGCGGTTACCTGCTGCAACAATAATTACATTGTCTGGCAGTTTGTACTGTCCTACACGACGATTAAGAATTAGCTGATATGCTGCCGCTTGTACAGCAGGTGCTGCTGAGTTCATCTCGTCAAAGAAAACAACAATGTTGTCGTATTGTGACGCAAACTCTTCGTCTGGAAGTTCTGAAGGAGCACCCCAAACCATTTTGCTGATATTGCTGTCAAAGTATGGAATACCTTTGATGTCTGTTGGTTCCCAAAGTGACAAGCGAATATCAATTAGATGTGAGTTAGGAAGGCTATTTGTAATCTGTGCAATTACATCTGATTTACCAATACCTGGAGGCCCCCACAGGAAAATTGGACGCTTCTTTTGCATAGCAATACGCAGTGCATTTTTAGCTTTATTAGGACTTACTGTACGAGAGTCTGACATGATATGTTCCTTGTTGTTTTACCCTATACATACACAATAACATCAATTACAGATTAGTCAAGCCTTTTTTTCAATTTAATTGTAAAACTTCCTGGATTATGTGGTGTTTGAACACATTCTCTTATCCTGGGATGATTATGTGCCCATGTATATATTTCGCGCATCATAGCACCCTGTCCTGTAATTACATGAACTTTTTTATGCCCTGCAAAGTATGCTTCATTAATTCTTACATTAAAGTGTTGCCAGCCAGTATGAATATGATATCCGTGTAGATCAATTCTCATCTTTACTTTGTCTTTTCATTGCTTTGTTGATGCCATACTTTCTTACATCGCCGCTGAAAAGACCTAGCTCGACTGCTTTACGTTCGTTCGTCACAGTAATACTTCTATTTGTAAGATAGTAAGGACAATCTATAAATTTATCTAAGAAAATTACTACCTGTGTAGTTAGAGGCATTTCTCTAGGATAGGGAATGTCATATGTTTCTAAATTTATTTCTTTAAGTGTGTCGTAGCCTTCTTCAGTCAATCTTAAACCGCCTTCTGCTTTGGATCTAGTATTCATCCACCACAGAGGCATATACTGCTTTACGTTCTCGTCGCTTTGAGCTTTGCCTAATTCTTTAAGAAAAATCTTTGTATAGACTTCTTTCCAGTTCATTCATCTTCAACCTCATCACCATCTGATAGTTTATAAACTGTAAATTCGTCACTGTTAAACATTGAATTTAGCTTTTCTGCTAGATTAAATGCGTGTCCTGGATTTGAGAAGCTAGTCTTTTTGTATTTGGGACCAGGATAGTTTGTTAGGGCATTACTACTTTTAAGATTAAATGGCTTGCCTTGATAGAACACTGCCCATATTGCTTCTGCTGCAAGAACTTGCTCGCATCTATATGTTTTGTTATTAATGTGTTCTAATATTACTGTGGGCTTGGGCCTACTCATATGCGTATCCTTAATTATATACGCATATATTTATCTCTTTTTAGTTATATAGTCAGTTTATTCTAAACCGCCGCCGTCCATTTCTATCCGAATGACTTCGTCCGTTTGAGGTCGATCGAGCAAAAGTTTCTCTAAATCGCCATTTAATCTGCCCATAACAATGCCTAGTGTAAATGCAAGATTCTTAGCCTGTTGTATATCTAGCTTAACTTCTCTTGCTCTACTATTATCAGCACTTTTTACTTGCTGAATAAACTGTTGAATTGGTATTGTGTTTAAATGATCAGCTGGCGTTTGCAAGACTTAACTCCTGTTTCATTTCTATACTAGTCTTAAAAGGACCTTTAAATTCATAGCGTTCTACTGTAATTAGTTTAGGACAGAAACTTTTAACCCAGCCTTTTTCAAAACGAATAATGTAATAACCTGCTGCATACAAACTCTTAGATTTTTCGCTTTTTGTAAATAGAGGTAACTTACGTTGTACATCGTACATACTATTGTAAGGAACAACACTTGTAGGATATCCATGAATTTCTTTTTCTGTATCAACTACTGTTGTAGGTTCGTCCCAATGTATTTCAATACCAAACTTCTTTTTAACATCATTCTTAGTATTAAAGAAAGAAGTTTCTTTGGTATTTGAAAATACAAAACGATCTTCGTCCCAAGATAGTGTGCCGATACGTTCTTGATCTTTTTCAACAATCCAAAATTTATCTTTTAAAATACATTTAGCTTTTAACGTAGTCATTTAGGGTACCTCGCTGATAGTGGTTCTGAGTACAGTGCTGCTTGGTCTGCAATACGTTGCATATCCCATTTAGCACAAAACTTCATAAGACGCATGCCTACTTGTTTTACACTTTTAGGTTCTACTTCTGCAATAGTGTTATTAATTATCTCTCTAATGTCTGCAGGCTGTGCAGATAGATCACACAATGTGACATTGCGTGTATAGTCATCTAGCACACGATGTTCTTCACCATTGTGATCTACCCAACGCTGAAGCATCATGTTGTTCCAATTAAAGCCTTTTGTACTTTTGTCTTCAAATGCTTCAATAAGGCCTACCTTGTTCTTTGTGCCTTTTTTTCTAACACCTGGATAGGCACTAAACACGTTGTCACTAGTGTCGCCACGCATACATTTTTCAAACAACATGAATTCAGGATCTGGAGCAGGTTTCGGTTCTCCTGTCTTCTTATCCAGGACGGGCTTTCCTTTGTCATCAAAGTATCCTTCTACTGTAATAGTAGTATTACTTACCCCGTTGTATTGACGTACATTAGGAGCAATAAGTTGTGCAAAGTCACCGTCTGTACTAATAATAACATGATTGTCATCGGGGTGTGCTTGTACCCAGCCTGCAATTAAATCATCTGCTTCTAGTTGTGGATGACGAATCATTGTGCAGTTAGTTTTCTCGCCAATGAAGTTTTTAAATTCGTCGAAGATTTCCCAAAACACTTTATCTTCTTCTGCTTCACGTGGAGTAAGTGCATCACGTGCTTCTTGTCTATTACGCTTGTAAGGTTCATAATAGTCCTTACGCCAACTGCGTCCTTCTAAACAAAACACAACATGATCTGCTTTAAAGTCATTCCATGCTTTTTTAACACTGTTAAGTGTAATATGCAGTGCCATACCTACTTTAGTGTCGATATCGCCACGCACAACATGCCGAGCTCTAAAGAAAGTGTTTGCTGTATCAACTAGTACATAAGTTGCCATTTAATTCTTCTTCCACGTATCGTTTCAGTTCATGATCTCCAATGTCATCGGGTATTTCGTTTTTGTAAAATAGTCTATAACTGTCACTACCATACTTCCCAATTCCATATAACATTGTAGCATCGTTTCCGTCCCATGTCAAGTAATCATTTGACATACGGCGCAGACGGTTTTCACGTACATTTACCATACCTAGTGGCTGAATTATCATTTTAATTGTTTTAGGAGTGGTATTGATTAAATGCATTGGAGTAGGACAAATGCCAAACAACATTGGTAATACACGTTTTACTTGCTTACGGTTTGTTTGATTTAAACAGATAACGCCAACCATATGTTGCCAAACTGATTCAACTTGCTGTTGTACCATTAGATCGTCACGCATCTTCATCGCCCCACCAAGCATTGAACTCCTCTGCAAAATCTTCGTCGTGTTTGACATAATATAGGACTGCTTCTTTGTCTTCTGGCATTAGTGTTTGAAATGCTTCACGAAACTCGTGTGCTTGCTGATAAGAAGCATCTTCGCGCATTTCTTCAGCCATATCTTCATCTTCATCTTCCATATCATCTGCTTCTACCCATGCATCATAAGTAGCGGCATGAGCTTCTTCATTCAGATCACAAATGATTTCGTATGCTTCATCTTTAGTTTTCATTA
>Ga0213865_10001599_pt1 | contig 14666 bp, 13 predicted proteins | sample PICome_6_FD_160100 | JGI IMG/M metagenome (GOLD analysis project Ga0213865, IMG submission 160100) | Coastal seawater microbial communities near Pivers Island, North Carolina, United States - PICO282 | ecosystem: Environmental > Aquatic > Marine > Coastal | place: USA: North Carolina...
TGCCCTTTGCATTTGCTTTTTTTGGGATTCTCATGATTTCTCGTTTATTGCACGATCAACCACTCAAATTCCTTGTGACGAGTCGCTCCTCGTTTGACTGGAGTCGTGTCGCTTTTTCGTTTTTAGTTGTGACTGTTCTAGCGGTATTATCATTAGCCATAGATTTAGTGCTTTCCCCTGAAAATTATGAGTGGAATTATGACCCTGAACGCTTTGTTGGACTTGTACTAATTGCTGTATTGATGATCCCTTTACAGACTACTGCTGAAGAATTGTTGATGAGGGGTTATTTGTTTCAGGGGCTTGGTGCAGCTTTCAAAAATCGATTGGCTCCATTGTTGATCACCTCCATTTCTTTTGGACTTCTTCATTCTTTGAATCCAGAAGTAGCCAAATTGGGATATGGGTTGATTTCAATATACATCATTACAGGACTATTTTTAGGAATAATAACCTTGATGGATGAAGGACTTGAGCTCTCTATCGGTTTCCATGCTGCCAATAATTTAGTCATTGCTTTGTTGGTGACGTCTGATTGGACTGCCTTTCAAACAAACTCACTTTACAAAGATGTTTCAGACCCTGTATTGGCAGAATATATTATTCTTCCTGTGATTATATATTCATTGGTTGGATTTATCCTGACCAAAAAATACAAGTGGAGTTCATGGAAATCAAAATTGACGGGTTCTGTTTCAAATCCTTCCTAATGCATTCTGATTTTCGTCTCAATGGAGTATCCTATGATCGTGACCATCTGTTGTCGTATGCACATGAGTTCTGTAACGAAAAGCAGGAATACCTAAGCGAATTGGGTCGATTTATTTTGGATTGGTTTTCCGAAAAACCTGATCTTGTGCTCCAAACGAGCGGTTCTACCGGCAAACCCACTCAAATTCTCGCTCCGAAAACCATGTTGTCTGCTTCTGCGATGACAACAGTCAAGGCATTCAATCTGCAACCGAAGCAGCAGGCTCTTATGTGTTTGCCTGTTCGGCATATCGCAGGAAAGATGATGCTCATTCGGGCTTTATTGGCCGGATTATGGATCGATATTATCGAACCAACCGCAACGTTTGGGGTTTCCAAAACCTACGACTTCACGGCAATGACACCTCACCAGTTGCGCAATTCTATCGACCATATTGATCAATTTAAACAAATCATTGTCGGAGGAGCCCCTGTCGATGATTCACTGAGAGCTGCGGTAAAGGGGCATGCCAGTCGTATTTTTTCTACCTATGGAATGACAGAAACCTATAGTCATGTTGCCCTTCAAAACCTGAGTAAAGGGGAAAGGCAGTACACGGCGGTCGGAGATGTGACCTTTTCCATAAAAGAAGATGCTTTGGTTATTCATGCGCCCCATATTGGCATCGAAAAACTTGTAACGACAGACTGTGTGGATTTGGTATCCCCCACCGAGTTTGTGTGGAAAGGAAGAAGTGATTATGTGATCAATTCTGGTGGGATCAAACTGCATCCTGAACAGATTGAGAAAGCGCTTTCAGCGGTTATTTCAGTACCGTTTTTTGTATTTGGTAAACCAGATAAACAATTGGGACAGTCTTTATCTATCGTGTTTGAAGGTCAAATGCCAAATCAGGTTACAAAGATCATTTCAAAACTCGATACACTCAGCAGGTACGAGAAGCCAAAGGATTATTTCGTACTTTCGCATTTCGTACGTGCTAATGGAAAAATTCTGCGAAACAAAACCCTTCAAACAATCAACTTTTCATGAAGTACAATAAAAATGTGATTTTCGGGATTGCCTCACTCATTCTTACATTGATAGGCATCGGTATTATCTTGTTGGGTGCGTTTAAGTACCCAGAATATTCTTTTGGATTTAGCTTGACAGGCACGGGCTTTATCGCTGTTGGTTGGGCTTTTAATGCGCTAAAAGGAAGGGTCTAACGACCAATCATGTCTTCGGGACGAACCCATTGATCAAATTCTTCTCCAGTTACGTATCCAGTCGCTATGGCAGCATCGCGGAGTGTTGTGTTTTCCTCATGTGCCTTTTGAGCGATTTCAGCGGCTTTGTAATATCCAATTTTCGTATTGAGTGCGGTCACCAACATCAGGGAATTGTCAACAAGCTTTTGAATGACATTCGTATTGGGTTCGATGCCCTGAGCACAATGTATATCAAAGCTTGTAACTGCATCTGCGAGTAAACGAGCTGACTGCAAAAGATTGTTGGCCATAAGGGGTTTAAACACATTGAGTTCAAAGTGACCTTGTGCACCTCCAAAGGCAACAGATACATCGTTTCCGATAACTTGGGCACAAACCATGGTTAGGGCTTCACACTGTGTAGGGTTTACCTTTCCTGGCATGATCGAGCTCCCAGGTTCGTTTGCGGGAATCGACAACTCGCCAATCCCTGATCGTGGACCACTTGACATAACTCGAATATCATGTGCGATTTTATGAAGTGAAACAGCAACTTGACGTAAAGCACCATGTGTTTCTACAAAAGCATCATGGCTTGCTAGCGCCTCAAACTTGTTGGGCGCTGTGACAAACGGATGCCCGGTAAACTCTGCAATATAGCCGGCAACACGTTCTGCATAGCTGTCAGGGGTATTGATCCCTGTTCCAACTGCAGTACCACCCAATGCCAACTCGGCAAGATGCGGTAAGCTGTTTTCAATGGCTTTGATCCCATATTCAATTTGTGCTACATATCCAGAAAATTCCTGCCCCAAGCTCAATGGGGTAGCGTCCATCATATGCGTTCGCCCAATTTTAATCACATTTGTAAATGCATTCGACTTCTCAGCAAGCGTTTTTTTGAGCTGATGTAATGCAGGGAGTGTGTTTTCAACGATTCGTTTATACGCTGCAATGTGCATTCCTGTCGGGAAAGTGTCGTTGGAGGATTGCGACTTGTTTACATCATCGTTTGGGTGCAGTGTTTTCTCACCTTCACCCAAAACTTGACCTGCCAATACATGCCCACGATTGGCAATGACTTCATTGACATTCATATTAGACTGCGTTCCTGAACCCGTTTGCCAAATCACAAGAGGAAATTGATCATCATGCTTACCTTCCAAGATTTCATCGCAGACTTGGGCAATGAGGTCTCGTTTGCGTTCTTCCAATTCACCGAGTTCAGCATTGGTATAGGCAGCTGCCTTTTTAAGAATGGCAAAGCCATAAATCAGTTCAATCGGCATCGACCCAGGATCACCAATTTTAAAGTTGTTTCTTGAACGTTCGGTCTGGGCACCCCAATACTTGTCTGCGGGTACATTTACAACTCCTAAGGTGTCTTTTTCGGCTCGGAATGACATGGAAATAAATCTTTTTGCAAAGGTAAGAAAAATCAAATGCGGATTTTATCAACCTTTCTTGTGTGCATCAAACTTTCTAAATAAATTTGCAACTACAATAGACATCTATGTTTACGTTTGAACAATATCTTGGATTTATTCTTTTTCTAACCATACTCACCACGGGGTTCTGGCTTATGATTTTCCTCATTGGCTTTGTGATTCCTTACTGGTTAAGTGGTAACCTGATTGAGTGGTTTAAAGAAAGAAAAAAAGCGAAACAATCAGAATAGCTTTATAATTCAAAATCTCCAAAGTCTCCCTGTCCGTATGATCCCCTGCGGCCGCGTTGTCTGTTTTTCTCTTGTCTAAATCGGTATGTAAAGGTTAAGGTAAATGTGGGTTCACGCCTTTGATAAATCCCATCGGTAACTGCAACTGGTGTGGTCGTTTGGTAATCATACTTTCCCGTATTAAACAAATCGCTAAATCGTAAGTTTAGCGTCGCTTTATCATTGAAGATGTCTTTGCTCAAAGCGAGATCCGTGTATAAAAATCCTTTACTTTTCCCAAATGAGGATTCGTCTGGACCTCGATATCGTAAAGAGAATTGAGACTGTATAGCGAACGGTAAGCGGTATGAGTTACTTAAATTTCCTGACCAGCTTGTATTGTCTGTATCATAGGATGCGCCTTGATAATTTCCTTTCTCTATGCGTCTAAAGAAATTTACACTTGCATTGGTACGCATTCCTTTAATCAAACGTAAAGAAGTGTTAAACTCAACTCCAAATTGTTCTACTGTGCCCAGATTTATCGGAAGACGACGTATCACAGGGGTTTCTATGCCGTTTACAAAAACTGTTTCGTCCGTCACTATGGCAACTCGGCTAATGGCATCCGTTGACTTGCGATAGTAAACAGAAGTATTTAACGTAACTTTTTTAAACTGCTTCAAATAGCCAATATCGATACCGTTGGAGTAACTCGGATCAAGTTTTGGGTTTCCTTGAAAATAACTGGTTTTACTAGATCTCGATTGAAACGGGTTAAGCGTCCAAGCGTTTGGTCGTGAGATCCTTCGGTTATATCCCAAGGTGACGCTTGCAGTAGGGCTGATTTCATAACCTAAGTTGAGTGTAGGGAAGTAACCGTTATAGCTATCGTTGTTGATAGGCGTGTTGGAGTCGAGTTGTTCAACAAATACCCTTGTATTTTCAAAGCGCAACCCAGCAAGGAATGAGAAAGCGTTGAATTTTTTACCGTATTGGGTGTATAGCGCATGAACTTCTTGTTCAAAGTCGAGAACATTTGAAAGGTTTTCATCAATCGTTGCAGTGCCATTTTCATCAATAATTTCAACCTCAAAATCGATTATTCTTTTGTTATCTGTTCCTCGATATCCCGCCTCAAATTGCGTGTTTTTATCGATGGGATATACATAATCGATTTGTGCCAGATTTCGATCTTGACTTTCTACCGTAGTATTGATTTCACTATCATCAGAAGGCTGACCATTTTCGAAAAATGAATTGATATCAGAAGTTTCTGTTTCGTCATTTTTTTCTGTTTGTAAAGTTGCGGTCAATTTGTGTCCTTGTTCGTTGAATTTATGTTCAAAATCAACACTAAACTGATTGCTATCCTCTCGATCAATTTCATTTTCGTAACGATTTGTAACCAAAACTTCGTCTATTTGATACTGTGATTGCTCATTGATTGTCGTGTCGAAGCCATCTCGCTCGTTCATGAGGTAGCTCATGGTTAGCGAAGACTTTTCAGTCATTTGATAATCCAATCCAACATTGACATTAAACCCTTGCCTTCTTCGATCGAAAAGACGTTCCTCAACATAACGATCTACGGATTCAAGAGGGTTTGTATATACATTGTCTTGCACAGCCCGTCCCTTATTCGTGCGATCACTATATCCCGAATTGGTAAAAAAGTTAAACTTCCCTTTTCGATAATTTAAGTTGGCTGATCCGCTATAGGTGTAGTTTTTCCCTGTGGAAAGGTTAAATACCCCATTTAGACCCTTTAAGAATCGTTTGGCCAAAATGATATTGATAATCCCAGTTGTGCCTTCGGCCTGGTAACGAGCAGAAGGTGAGGTAATTACTTCAACTTTCTCAATTGATTCTGCAGGTAGTCTTGTCAGTGCGTCAATACCACCGAGTCCGATTAGCCCCGACGGTTTTCCGTCAACTAGAATTCGGACGTTGTTGTTTCCTCGAAGTTCGATATTCCCATCAATATCAACTGAAACAGAGGGTACATTTTCCAACACATCAGATACTGTTCCCCCGCGAATAAGGTTGTTTTTGCCAACATTGTAAACGCGCTTATCCAAACGAATTTCAACTTCTGCACTTTGTCCTACCACGTCGACACCCTCCAGTGACTCAACCGATGAAACGAGCTTGATGGTTCCGATGTTGGTATTGTTTGTATATCGCTTTACATCTGTTGTTATACTTTCAAATCCGATATACTCAAAGTTCAATGAATAGTCATTTGGGGATACATTGAGTTTGAAAATTCCATTTTCGTCAGCGATTCCTCCGTCTGCTAAATCCCCATTTCGATTATAAACAGACACAGTGGCATAGGGTAGGGGTTCACTGTTCTCTGCATCGGTTATGGTCCCGCTCAAAACAATTTGACGTGCTTGGCCAAAGCTTGTGAGGGTAAATAGAAAAAGAATAAAAAGTAAAGCTGTGTTTTTTATCATTATATTTTGATGTTTAGTTCTAGCAGTTCTTTTCGAAGTTGGCGGTCGTTTGAAAATTGAATTCCTTTAAACCCCAAATCAACAGCTGCCTGAACATTATCAGCCCGGTCGTCGATAAAAACACAAGTCGTTGCATCTAAACCAAATCGCTCTAACAATAATTTATAGATTGCAGGGTCTGGTTTCACGAGTTTCTCATCTCCAGAGACAACAATGCCCTCAAACCATGATAAAAAGGGAAATTTTTGCAGCGCAACAGGGAATGTTTCCCCACTCCAGTTAGTCAACGCATAAATGGTATAATCAGGGGATTGATGTAATTTTTTTAAAATTTCTACTGTCCCAGTAAGCTCATAACCAAGCATCTGTTCCCATTCACCATAATACATTCGAATAAGACGCTCATGTTCTGGAAAGAGTGCAATTCGTTCTCGAGTTGCTTGCTCCAAGCTATGACCAGCATCTTGCTGTTCATTCCATGCTGAAGTACAAATATTCTCAAAAAACCAATTCATTTTTTCACGATTACCGCGAAATTCTTTGAGAAAAACATATTCAGGGTTCCAGTCAATTAGAACGCCACCGAGGTCAAAAACAATTGTATTCATCATTATAGTTCATTAGATTTAGATTCTTGATTGATCATTAAATAAGATTTGAGAAAAGGGTCTAGCCCTCCATCTAGAACCGAACTGACATCACTTGATTCGTGTCCGCTTCTTACGTCTTTTATCATTTTATAAGGTTGCATCACATAATTTCGAATTTGCGATCCCCATTCGATTTTCATTTTATTGGCTTCGATCGCGTCTCTTGTTTTTCTTTTGTTTTGAAGTTCAATCTCATAAAGTTGGGAGCGCAACATTTGCAAGGCTCTTTCTCTGTTTTCGTGTTGGGATCTTGTTTCCGAACAACTGATTTGAATCCCAGTTGGTTTATGGGTCAACTGAACTTTGGTCTCAACCTTATTTACGTGTTGTCCTCCTGCACCACTAGATCGTGCAGTTGTGATTTGAATGTCAGCTGGGTTGATGTCAATTTGTATTGTATCATCCACAAGCGGGTAAACATAAACAGATGCAAAGCTAGTGTGTCGTTTTGCATTGCTATCAAATGGCGAAACCCTCACCAATCGGTGGACACCATTTTCTCCTTTTAGCCAACCAAAAGCATAATCTCCTTTACATTCAAGCGTAACGGTTTTGATGCCAGCTACATCGCCTTCTTGCATATTGAGCTCTCGAACCTTAAACCCTTTCTTTTCTGCCCACATCATATACATTCTCATTAGCATTGAAGCCCAATCACAGCTTTCTGTTCCACCTGCTCCCGCAGTGATTTGCAGTACAGCAGAAAACGAATCCCCCTCTTCTGAAAGCATATTTTTAAACTCGAGTTCTTCAATAAAGCTTGTCGTCTCAGCGAATAGGGCGTTAAGCTCTTCGGATACATCATCACCACTTTTTGAGAATTCAACGAGCACAGAGAGATCATCGATTTTGGAGGTTAACTGATTGATGTCTGACAGCCATTGTTTTTTTGGCTGAAGTGCTCTAATATAAGCTTCAGCAGCTGAAGTGTCATCCCAAAAATCAGGAGCTAAGGTTTTTTCCTCTTTGTTTTGAACATCGATAGTTAGCGAGTCCACGTCAAAGAGACCTCCTTAACGCAGCCAGGCGATCTTTAAGTTTTTGATAAAGTTCAGATGTGAACATTGCAATTTTTTTTACGAATATAAATAAACTCAATACAAAACGAAAATATCTTCCACATCTGTTTGTTTAAATTTTGTTTTACCTTCTTTAAACAATCGTTTTTATCAAATCTGTTTTTTCCTAAAACCATTAAATTTCTGTATTTTTGATTGCGAATCATTAACCCCATGGGTTGTTATTTATGACTAAAAAAACTATTGAGGCTCATGACAGTGTACTGGACTTGGTTGGCAACACCCCACTTATCAAGTTAAATGAAACTGTAAAAGGTTTTCAAGGTAGCTATTACGCGAAAGCTGAGTTTACCAATCCAGGTCACTCCAACAAGGATCGCATCGCACTGCATATCATTGAAGAAGCAGAGCGAAAAGGCATTCTCAAGCCTGGAAATACCGTTATTGAGACGACCTCAGGAAATACTGGTTACAGTATTGCTATGGCCAGCATCATCAAGGGGTATCAATGTGTTTTGGCGGTTTCCTCTAAATCATCACCCGATAAAATTGATATGCTTCGTGCCATGGGAGCTGCAGTTTATGTATGCCCTGGTCATGTAAAAGCTGATGATCCACGTTCCTATTATCAAGTCGCTAAGCGATTGCACAACGAGATAAAATGTTCTGTTTACATCAATCAGTATTTCAACGAACTAAACACGGAAGCACATTTCCTAACAACTGGCCCTGAAATATGGAAACAAACCTCAGGTCAGGTAACTCATTTGGTGGCAGCAAGTGGGACAGGAGGTACGATTTCAGGTATCGGGCGATATTTAAAGTCCAAAAATGAGAAGATTAAAATCATTGGAGTTGACGCCTATGGATCGGTTTTGAAGAAGTTTCATGAAACTTCTGAGTTTGATGAAAACGAAATATACCCTTATCGAATTGAAGGGCTGGGTAAAAACCTGATTCCTTCGACGACCCATTTCGAATATATTGATCATTTTGAAAAGGTAACTGATGAGGATAGTGCTCATTCTGCCAGAGAAATAACAAAGAAAGAAGGTCTTTTTGTTGGCTACACTTCTGGTGGGGCACTTCAAGCGATTCGGCAGTTAAATCAACAAAACCAATTTTTTGATAAAAACAGTATTGTGGTCGTAATCTTTTGCGACCATGGATCTCGTTATATGAGTAAGATCTACAGTGATCAATGGATGAAAGAACAAGGCTTTTTCGACGCAAACCATTTGCAAGATGAAAAAGCAATTGAATATATCAAATAGTTTAACCTCAATTTGAACGAAAAGAAACACAAAGAATGAACAACGATATTTTTGACAGGATGCGTGCAAACAGAGGCCCCCTAGGGAAGTGGGCTTCTCTAGCAGAGGGTTATTTTGCGTTCCCTAAACTAGAAGGACCTATCGGAAATCGCATGTATTTTCAAGGCAAGGAAGTCATTACTTGGAGTGTTAATGACTATCTCGGATTGGCCAACCATCCTGAGATTCGGAAAGTTGATGCTGAGGCAGCAGAGGATTATGGTTCTGCATACCCCATGGGTGCTCGACTCATGTCTGGGCATACGACTGCGCATGAGCAGTTGCAAGACGAGTTAGCCGCTTTTGTCAATAAAGAAGCTGCATATCTTCTGAACTTTGGGTATCAGGGCATACTTTCAACAATCGATTCCCTTGTATCCAAAAATGATGTCATTGTTTATGATGTCGATGCGCATGCGTGTATAGTAGATGGAGTGAGACTTCACTTGGGAAAGCGATTTACTTTTCAGCACAACAACATTGAAAGCTTAGAGAAAAACTTGGTTCGTGCAACCAAAGTCGTTGCGGAAACTGGCGGTGGTATTCTTGTCATTTCTGAGGGGGTTTTTGGAATGCGTGGAGAGCAAGGTCGTTTACGTGAAATCGTTGCCCTAAAAGAAAAATTCAATTTCCGCTTGCTTGTCGATGACGCACATGGGTTTGGTACGCTTGGAGCTACTGGTGCTGGTACGGGGGAGGAGCAAGGCATTCAAGATGATATCGATGTCTATTTTGCCACATTTGCCAAGTCAATGGCAAGTACAGGGGCATTTATCGCAGCAGATAAAGACATAATTGATTATCTCAAATACAATATGCGTTCACAGATGTTTGCAAAATCACTGCAAATGGTGCTTGTCAAAGGGGCATTAAAACGATTGGATATGCTGCGTTCCATGCCCGAACTCAAAGCAAACCTTTGGAAAAACGTAGATGCACTACAAACGGGTCTTCGTGAGCGTGGTTTTGATTTGGGATCTACGCAAAGTTGCGTTACCCCAGTTTATCTCAAAGGGAGTGTACCTGAAGCCATGGCTTTGGTCAAAGATTTGAGAGAAAACTTTGGAATTTTCTGCTCAATCGTTGTTTACCCAGTGATTCCCAAAGGATTGATTTTATTACGATTGATCCCGACTGCTTCGCATACGATGGAAGATATCAATGAAACACTCGAGGCATTTTCAACCATTCGCGAACGACTCAACGACGGTTTGTATAAGCGGTTGTCTTCAAAATTCATTGAGGAAGTAGGTGTGTAAGGACTAGTCCACATCAATTAATACAACGGTTTCTCCTTTACTGTTAATATAGCCACGAGGCATGGCTAACGTATTAAAATGGATGACCACACCGCCTTGGCTATCAAGCCCGATGACACCTCCGTCACCACCCTGACTTTTCAGTTTCTTCATCAAGGTGTTATAGCCCGCTTCGTCTAGGCTTTCATTGCCGTATTTGACCTGTGCAGCAATATCATAGGTGGCCACATTTCGTATAAAATATTCCCCGTGACCAGTTGCAGACAAGCCCCCAATTCCGTTTTCTGCATAGGTTCCTGCTCCGATCACTGGAACATCACCCACACGTCCAAAACGCTTATTGTTCATTCCACCAGTGGAAGTTCCAGCAGCTATATTCCCATTGTGATCAATCGCCACAGCGCCAACGGTACCAAACTTTGTCTTGTCATCAAGCAATCCCTCAAGATGTTCTTGGTATCGATATTCATTGAAGAAATAACTTTGCGGTACGGTATCCATGCCATGGGTCACTGCAAATTCCTCGGCTCCTTTCCCAATCAGAAATACATGGGGAGAATGCTCCATGACAGCAATCGCAGCGTCGATCGGATTTTTGATATTTGTAAGTCCTGCGACTGCGCCTGCTTGCCCATTCTGTCCGTTCATGATCGAAGCGTCCAATTCGTTGGTTCCAGAGGAGGTAAACACAGATCCTTTCCCTGCATTAAAAAAGGGAGAGTCCTCTAAGATATTAATTGCAATTTGTACCGCTTCAACGCTAGTACCTCCATTTGCCAAATGCTGTTGGCTTTTTTGTAGTGATTTTTTGATTGCTTCCCGAATCCCCTCTTCTTCGCCTGGAATCATCAAATCGGTGGAAATATTACCAGCGCCGCCATGTACGACAACCATTGCCTTTGGCTGGGGTTTTGGGTTATGACAAGAAATAAATGTAATAACGAGTAAGATAAATAGAGCAGGTTTAACCATAAGATTTGTTTTAATTCCACTAATTTATAATTAATTTTTTAAAGATATTGGAAAGGGCGTAGATCAATGTTTTTAACCTTCCTAGATAAAAATGGTTACACATCAAATTGTATTCCATGTCCAAAATCGATTTAATTCATTTTAATTTCCTAATTTTGCTCAAATAATATTGGATGAGTAATCGACTTCTCCTCGATACTAAAGAAATTCAAATCATCCTCAATCGCCTAGCTTGTCAGTTACGCGAAACCCACCAAGATTTTTCCAATTCTGTCCTTATTGGGGTTCAACCTCGAGGTACGATTTTGGCAAAACGTATCCTCTCAATTCTAGAGGAAGAGGACCATCTACATGATATTGCAAATGGCTTTCTCGACATCACTTTTTTCAGAGATGATTTTAGACGGACAGAAAAGGTGTTGTCTGCAAACAAAAACTTGATGGATGTTTCCGTTGAAAACAAAAAAGTAGTCCTCATAGATGATGTGCTCTACACAGGCCGCAGTGTTCGGGCTGCTCTGACCGCCATCGATTCATACGGTCGTCCTGCAGAGATTGAGCTGCTCACGCTGATTGACCGTCGGTTTTCCCGTCATTTACCGATACAGCCCGACTATTTGGGCCGACAGGTTGATGCAATTGCTGACGAAAAGGTATTGGTGCATTGGGAAGAAGAACACGGAGAGGACGCTGTCTATATCATAAATAAATCAAATGAGTAAACTGAGCGTTTCACACTTATTGGGGATCAAATATCTAACCACTTCCGATATTGAGCTCATTTTTGAAACTGCCTCTCACTTTAAAGAAGTCATCAATCGTCCGATTAAAAAAGTGCCATCCCTTCGTGACGTTACCATCGCTAATTTGTTTTTTGAAAATAGTACACGAACCAAATTGTCCTTTGAACTAGCTCAAAAACGACTCTCATCCGATGTTATTAATTTCTCTGCTTCAAACTCATCCGTTAAAAAAGGGGAATCTCTAATTGACACGGTCAACAATATTCTATCCATGAAGGTCGATATGGTTGTGATGCGTCATCCAAACCCGGGCGCGGCCATGTTTTTGTCCAAACACGTAGATGCGAGTATTGTCAATGCTGGTGACGGCGCACATGAACACCCAACACAAGCTCTTTTAGACTGTTTTTCCATTCGGGAAAAGCTGGGGGATATCGCAGGAAAAAAGGTGGTTATTGTTGGAGACATTTTACATTCTCGAGTTGCATTGTCAAATATTTTTGCTCTGAAAAAACTCGGTGCGGAGGTGATGGTTTGTGGCCCACTCACACTGATTCCCAAGCATATAGAATCCTTGGGAGTAACTGTCGAAACCAACCTTCAAAAGGCATTACAATGGGCAGATGTTGCCAACGTACTGCGTGTGCAATTCGAACGGATGAGGACTAGTTTTTTTCCTTCAAATCGCGAGTATGCCATGCAATACGGCATTAGCAAACAGCTTGTGGAACAGCTCGATAATGACCTCTTAATCATGCACCCTGGACCAATCAATCGGGGGGTTGAAATTTCCTCAGATTTAGCGGATTCTGAACACGCAATTATTCTCGATCAAGTTGAAAACGGAGTTGCTGTTCGCATGGCAATTCTCTATCTTTTGGCAAGTAAAATTGAACAATGACATTTGACATCAACGACAAGACCGCCATTATTACCTATGAAGGTTCAGATACAATTGGACGTCCATTCCGTGATGAGATTAAGCGCAATTACAAATCTTTTTCTTCTCTGAATATCGTCGTGGATTTAAGCCCGATGAAATCTGTTTTGTCTAAACACATTAAGGATTTTGCCGAACTGGCAAGTCGCCATAAGGAGCTGAGCGACAAGTCCTTTGTCATTGTGACTGGTCCGATTGCTTTAAAACTCTTGCCAGATGGTCTGAACGTTGTTCCGACCTTGCATGAAGCCCTTGATACAATTGAAATCGAGGAGATTGAACGTGATTTAGGGATCTGATGAAGCTCACAGTACTTGGGTGTCACTCTGCTACCCCACATGCCGATAAAGCACCGACTGCACAATTGTTGTCAACCAAAAAGCATTATTTTCTGATTGATTGCGGGGAAGGAACCCAAGTGTTACTGCGCAAAGCAAAGGTCAAATTTGCACATATCAAACATATTTTTATTTCTCACCTTCATGGTGATCACTTTTATGGACTTCCTGGATTGATATCCACCTTTCGACTTTTGGGTCGGGAAGCAACCTTGCATATCTATGGACCAGTCGGAATCCGAGAAGCGGTAACCTTACTTCTTAAGTTGGCAGATTCATGGACAAATTACCCCTTGCATTTCCATGAACTGAGCGAAAAAGAACCCGTTTGTTTGTTTTCCGAGGACGAAATGGAAGTCCACACCATTCCATTGAAACATCGCATATATACCAATGGTTTTTTGTTTCGAGAAACACCAACAGAACGTAAAATCAATCCTGAGGCAGTAGAGAAACTTCGAATTGACAAAAGTCAAATGCGGAATCTAATACAAGGTAAAGATGTGGTCAATGTAGATGGAGAAACCATTTCAAATGCGCTAGTGACATACGATCCACACCCTTCTAAAGCATATGCGTTTTGCAGCGATACGGCATATCATCCTGAAATGACGCAACAAATACAAGGCGTTGATGTCTTGTATCACGAAGCAACTTTTTTGGATGATAATAAGGAGTTGGCCAAAAAGACCAATCATTCTACTGCCAAACAAGCTGCGCAAATTGCCAAGGATGCCAATGTCAGCCGTTTGATATTGGGGCATTATTCGTCACGTTATAAGGATTTGACATTATTTCAGTCCGAAGCTGGTGAAATTTTTGACAATGTTGAACTCGCATACGATGGTTACACCCTAGAGTTTTAATGATTTTGTAATTTCACAGCAAAATTCACCACGATGGATCTCTCTGATTTTCGAAAACAATACACCAAAGGGCAGTTGCTGGAGTCTGAAGCTCCATCCAACCCATTCGAATTGTTTGGTCACTGGTTTGATGAGGTTCAATCTTATGGGAAGGAACAAGAGACCAATGCCATGACCCTAAGCACGCATCTATTTGAGGGTGGGATTGCATCTCGCGTTGTACTTTTAAAAGAAGTCCGTGATGACGGCTTTGTGTTCTATACCAACTACAACAGTATCAAAGGGCAATCGATCGCACATGATAACCGAGTTTGCTTGTCATTTTTTTGGCAGAGTATGGAACGTCAAGTAATTATTCAAGGAATCGCCACAAAACTATCGGGCAAAGACTCGGATCATTATTTTAATTCTCGACCACGTGGTAGTCAACTGGGCGCTCATGTCTCTAATCAAAGCACAAAAATTCAAGATCGAACTGCGCTTGAAAGCAAGTTAGCAGCCCTAGAAACTCAATATCATGGTCGTCCGATTCCCAGACCGACACA
>Ga0213865_10001600_pt1 | contig 14663 bp, 16 predicted proteins | sample PICome_6_FD_160100 | JGI IMG/M metagenome (GOLD analysis project Ga0213865, IMG submission 160100) | Coastal seawater microbial communities near Pivers Island, North Carolina, United States - PICO282 | ecosystem: Environmental > Aquatic > Marine > Coastal | place: USA: North Carolina...
TAATTTATCTTTTTTACCTGAGCCTCATACAGATTTTATCTTTACAGCTTTTGCTGAACAATTTGGTTTTATTGGAAGTTTAATTTTATTAATCCTATTTCTTATATTAATTTTTAGAATTGATAGTATTTCAAAAGTTTCTAGATCTACATTTGGAAGATTATTATGTTTTGGAGTTTCATTTAATTTCTTTGTTTATATTGCAATAAATATTGGAATGGTTACTGGACTTTTGCCAGTTGTAGGAGTTCCTATTCCAATTATGTCATATGGAGGCACAGCTATGTTAACTTCCATGTTTGCCCTAGGTCTGGTTATGAGTGCCAAAATTCATAAAGATGAGAATATTTACTAAAATTCAATAAAAACGGCATTAAAATGGGTTAAGTTTTCTTAGACTCTTAATAATTTAATTTGTATAAATTCAACGATGTTCAATAACAATAACTCCGAGCGAGCTGACGGAACTTCTCTTATTGGAGAAGGTTTAACAATTGAAGGTGATTTAAACTGTAAGGGTGAAATAGAAATTGCCGGTATTATGAACGGCAATATTAGAGCAGAAAGTTTAAAAGTTTTAGAAACAGGTTCAGTGATTGGCGGTGTTAAAGCGTCAAAGTTTGAAGTTTTTGGATTTATAGAAGGTGAAATATATGCAGATAATATAGTTATTGGAAAAACTGCTACAATAAAAGGGGATATATTTTTCAAGGAGAATTTAAAAATTGATGAAGGTGCAGATGTTGATGGGTACATCAAAAGAGTAAACCAAGGTAAACAAACTTCTTCAAAGCCACAACAATCTCAAAAAGCAAAAGTTAGGGAAGAAAAAAAAGAAAAGCAACTAGAGATTGAAGACACAGAGAAAAAAGCTGTAAATCAATCTTAATTTTAATAAATATTTATTAAAATTATGATTCAAAAAATCAAACAACATTTAAAAGATGCCAATAAAACTTACTTTGAACATCAAAGATTTGCTTTTAAAGCAAGCTTTGTTTGTTTAAAATCTTCATTCACTGCGCTCATACATGGTATTTGTCCTGCGCTATTTGAGTATAACACTTCTACTAATATAAAAAAAATGCATGACGATATGCAACCAATCTATAAGATGCGAGAAGAAAAAAATAATAATTAATTATTTTTTATCTTTTAGATGCAAAATATAAAAGCTTATATTTTTTTAGTTCTTTGTACTTTATTTTGGGCTGGTAATTTTATAGTTGGCAAAGTCGCCACTTTGTTTGATGTACCCCCTTTTACTTTAAATTTTTATAGATGGTTAATTGCATTTCTTATTCTTTTTCCATTTACATATAAAAAAATCTTTCAGAATATTGATGAAGTTAAAAATAACTTAATACCCTTATCTATTATGGGATTTGCAAGTATAACAATTTTTAATTCAGTTGTTTACTATTCATTAAATTATACTCAAGTTCTTAACGGTGTTTTGATGATTTCAACAATTCCAGTATTAATTATTTTTTTTTCATCATGTTTTACAAATGAAAAAATTAAAATTACACAAATTATTGGAGTGATAACATCTTTAATGGGAGTTTTAATTATTATTACTAAACTAGAATTTAATAAATTATTAACTTTAAATTTAAATAAAGGAGATTTGTGGATTTTGGTCGCAATGATTTCTTGGGCAACCTATTCAATTATGGTCAAAGAAAAAAAAATTAATTTGGAACCTTTTGCTTTATTGGAAACCTTAATTTTTATTGGATTAATTTTTTTAATACCATTTTATTTTTATGAATTATACACTGGGCAATATTTGCAAATTAACATTCCTGTTATTTTAACAATTGGTTATGTTGTTTTGTTTGCTGGAATTGGAGCGTACATTTTTTGGATTGGTGCAATACAATTAATTGGTCCATCTAGATCAGGAATATTTCTTCATTTGATGCCAGTATTTAGCTCTTTAATGGCAATATTTTTAATTGGTGAACGATTAGCAAATTTTCATATTGTAGGGGCATTATTTATTTTGACTGGTATTATTGTTTCTTCTAAATACAAGTAATGTTTTTATACCAAAAATTACAAGATCTCAGCTCACCCATTAAAGTTGCTTTTGTTGGATGTGGTAAATTTATCTCGATGTTTTTATCCCAATATAATCAATTAAAAAAAATAAAAATTGATACCATAATTGATCTTGATATTGAGCGAGCAAAAAAAAATTGTATCAAAAGTGGCATAACAAACTCTACAATTGATGACATTAACTTTGTTAACTCTTTAGACGAAGCTATTGACCGAGATATCGATATATTTATTGAAGCTACTGGTAATCCTATCGTTGGAACCGTTCATGCTGAAAAAATTATAAATAAAGGAAAGCATATTATTTTAGTAAATGTCGAGGCTGACGTAACATGTGGGAAATATTTATCTGATTTAGCTTTTAAAAATAATGCTGTTTGCTCTATGGCATATGGAGATCAGCCTTCATTAATTATGGAACAAGTAGAATGGGCAAAACTTAATGGTTTTCACGTCACGTGTGCAGGAAAGGGAACAAAGTATCACCCTACTTTTGAATATTCTACGCCAGATACAGTTTGGGATCATTATGGGTTAACGAAGGAAAAAGCCGAAGTTGAGTCTGGAATGAATCCAAAAATGTTCAACTCTTTTACATGTGGAGATAAGAGTGCAATCGAGATGGCAGCAGTAAGTAATGCCTCAAACTTAAAATGTCCTAATAATGGTTTAACTTTTCCTTCAATTGGGGTTTACGATATAGCAAAAAAATTAATTCCAAAGACTTCAGGTGGCTTGATAGACCATGACGGTCAAGTTGAAGTTATTTCAAGTATTGATGCTAACAAAAAAGATATTCCAAATGACTTAAGATGGGGTGTTTACATTGTGATCAAAGGACAAAATCAATATGTTCAAAATTGTTTTAAAGATTATGGAATGGTCACAGATAATTCAGGGCAATTTTCTGCAATATGGAGACCTTATCATTATATTGGTTTAGAACTAGCTCAATCTATTTATTCTATTGCTTTAGAAAATAAACCAACAGGATCTACAAAATTTTATAATGCAGAAGTAGCTTCGTATGCAAAAAAAGATTTGAAAGCTGGTGAAAAATTAGATGGCGAAGGTGGCTTTTGTGCAAGAGGTAGATTAACGACTTCGTCAAAGTCAAAGAGTTTAAAAATATTACCTCTTGGATTATCTGATGGAGCGGTCCTAAAAAAAGATATTAAAAAAGATGAAATTATTTCACTTGAGGATGTTGAATTAAATTTGCCAAAGACTGTTTTAGATGCAAGAGAATATCAATATAACTTAGTAAATTAACCCAGCTTACCTAATATCGGAAACCAGTCTAAAAGATAATAACCTAAAGTTTGTAATTTACCCGTTACAATTAAAACTCCAGTTACAAGTAAAATATAACCACTTACTTTTTGGATTTTTATAATATGCATTCTAGTTTTCTTTGAAAAAATTAAAAATTTAGTGATGAATAAGCCGGATAGAATAAAAGGAATTGCTAGACCAATTGAGTAGATTGACAATAAAATTATCCCTTTGGTTATTGTAGTTTCTAATGATGCCAAAGCTAAAACAGAACCCAGTATTGGACCAATGCATGGTGACCATCCAAATCCAAATCCAATCCCAACTAAAAAAGACATGTAAGGTTTTGTTATTTGATTATGAAAATGATATTTTAATTCTTGATTGAGTAGTCTTAGTTGTAAAATCCCAATCATATTAAGACTAAAGAAAATTATAACTATCCCAACAAAATAAGTAAAAATTGTTGAATACTTAAATATTAAAGATCCAAAAAAAGTAGCAGTTGCGCCTAATGAAATAAAAACAACTGAAAAACCCAGTGTAAATAAAAGTGTTTCCTTAAATATAAAATTTTTTTTTTTATCTTCTAGGTTTTCAAGAGTAGTTCCATTTATAAAAGATATGTATCCAGGTATTAATGGTAATACGCAAGGTGATAAAAAACTCACAAAACCTGCAAAAAAAGATAAGAAATATAAACTCATTATATTCCTAAAATTTTATCCAATTTACCTTTATTATCAAGTTCATGAATATAATCGCAGTCTCCAATATGAGTATCATCAACAAAAATTTGAGGAACTGTCCTTGCTCCATTTGATTTTTTACTCATTTCATCAAATTGATCCGGTTCTTCAGACAGATCGATTTCTTGAAATTCTATATTTTTATTTTTAAGCAATTGTTTTGCTCTTATACAAAAAGGACAATAAGGAGTAGTATAAATAGTAATTTTTTTCATTTTGGTTAATTATCAAAAGCACATCTAAATCCAATATAAATCACATAAAAGTCAGAAGGTTTATACTGAACGCCTGTTACTCGTGTCTTGTAAGCTCCGTACCACCACGATGCACCTGCGGTTAGTGACTCACTTCCTTTTTGGTCATCAATCCATTCCCAGACATTGCCTCCCATAGCAACTAGTCCATTGATACCTTCCGGTAGAGATGTCACATCAACATGTTTATCCAAATTCAAAATTCCTTGTGAATTTAAACCTTCAGCCTTATTACCGCTTGGGTAAGTATAGGTTTTACCTTTATTGTATTTTTCTGAATTTAAAACTTGAGTGTACGCTGCAAGTTTCCACTCTTCAAATGTCGGAAGTCTACCCCCTTTATATTTGCAATATTTTTCAGACTCAAATCGATTTAAATGTGCAGCAGGTTCAAGATTACTATCAGGTTTTTTTCCAAAAGGTGTTTTATAGTTCCATCCAGATCTTTTTTCCCATCCAGCACCCCATTCATATCCTCCGCCATTTTTTTCCGCCAAGGTAATAATATTATTTTTTGAAGCATATTCAGAAAATTCTTTAATGGTTATTTCATATTTATTAATACTAAATTTACCGAGGTTAATTTTTGGGTTCTCAAATGCATTTGAAATTGTGGATAAAAGGGTAAAACAAATAATGTTTATTATTAATTTCATAGTAATTGATATCCTAAATATATGAGTAATTTTAGTAGTGTCAAAAAATTTATGGAAACTTTTGGTCAAGAAGTAAAAAATAAAGCTGAATTTCCGAATGAAAAAATTCAAGATTTACGCGTTAGTCTAATAGATGAAGAGCTATCTGAGCTAAAGGAGGCCATAAAAAACAAAGACATTAAAGAAGTTGCGGATGCACTTACTGATATACTCTATGTTACCTATGGTGCAGGGCATGCTTTTGGTATTGATCTTGATAAATGCTTTGATGAAGTGCAAAGATCAAATATGAGCAAGCTTGACGAGAATGGAAAACCAATATTTAATGAGCAAGGTAAAGTATTAAAAGGTCCAAATTACTATAAACCAAACTTGGAGAAATTTATTAAATGAGAGAATATAAAATTGCATCAATTGCTGGAGATGGAATTGGAAAAGAAGTTGTTCCTGAGGGAATAAAGATTTTAAAAGAAGTTGCAAAACAACATCAATTTAAATTAACCATAGAGGAGTATGATTTTGCTTCTTGTGACTATTATGAAAAACATGGAAAAATGCTACCAGACGACTGGCAAGAAAAATTAAAAAAACATGATGCTATATTTTTTGGAGCTGTAGGAGATCCAGAAAGGTTGCCAGATCACATTTCTTTATGGGGATCTTTATTAAAATTTAGGAGAGATTTTGATCAATATATTAATTTAAGACCAGTAAAGCTAATGCCTGGTGTTCCTTGTCCTTTAGCAAACAAAAAACCAGGTGATATTGACATGATGATTGTTCGTGAAAACACAGAGGGAGAATATTCCTCAGTAGGTGGAAGAATGTATCAAGGCACAGACAGAGAAATCGTTGTTCAAGAAACAGTAATGTCAAAGGTTGGAATAGATAGAGTGCAAAAATTTGCTTTTGAATTAGCAAAATCAAGAAAAAGAAAAAAATTAACTAGCGCAACAAAATCAAATGGTATTTCAATAACCATGCCGTATTGGGACGAAAGATTTGAGGAAAATAAAAAAGCTTTTCCAGAGATAGAAACCGACCAATATCATATTGATATCTTAACTGCACGATTTGTGCTTACTCCAGAGTGGTTTGATGTGGTAGTTGGATCAAATTTATTTGGAGATATTTTATCAGACCTTGGGCCAGCTTGTACTGGAACAATTGGGATTGCTCCTTCTGGAAATATAAATCCAGAAAATAAATTTCCATCTTTATTTGAACCCGTGCACGGTTCAGCACCAGATATTGCTGGCAAAGGGATTGCAAATCCAGTTGGCCAGATATGGTCTGGAGCAATGATGTTAGATTATCTTGGAGAGAAGGAAGCATCTTTGAGGGTTATAAATTCCATAGAAAAAACCTTGGAGAATAAGGATGCAAGGACAGCTGATCTTGGAGGAAATAGTAATACGCAAAAATGTGGAGATGCAATTTTAAAAAATATTTAGTTTCATAAAAATGAAATTAAATTACAGACCAGATATTGATGGATTGCGAGCAATTGCAATAATTTCTGTAATCATTTATCACGCAAAAATATCTATTAATCAAACTATAATTTTTAAGGGAGGTTATCTAGGCGTAGATATTTTTTTTGTTATATCTGGTTATCTTATTAGCTATATTCTTTTTGAAGAATTAAAGTCTAATAACAAATTATGTTTTAAAAGTTTTTATCAACGTCGCATAAGACGCATAATTCCAGCTTTAATTGGGGTATTACTTTTTAGTTCTATTTTTGCAGTTTTATTTTTGATGCCTAAAGATCTGATAGAATATTCAAAATCATCACTAGCATCGTTGAGTTTTGTATCAAATTTTTTATTTTATTTTTCTGAAATTAGCTATGGTGCTGAGGATGGATTATTAAAACCACTTTTGCATACATGGTCACTGTCAGTAGAAGAACAGTTTTACCTAATATTTCCTTTAGTAATTTTTATTATCTTTATATATTTTAAAAAATATTTACTATTTTTTCTCGTTATAATATTTTGCTTTAGTTTAATACTATCCACTGTAGGTTCAGTTTATTTTGATACATTAAATTTTTACTCAATACACTCTCGTATTTGGGAAATGTTATTAGGATCATTTGCGGCTTATATAAAAATTTTTTGCAAAGATATAAGTTTTAAAAATTCAACGTATTTTACTTTTTCTGGTTTATTACTGATTATTTTTTCTATTTTTTATTTTAATGAAAACACAAAGCACCCCTCTTTTATTACCTTAATACCAACTTTAGCAACATTTCTTATTATATTCTTTGGTAATTCAAAAGATATTGTATCAAGACTTTTATCTTTAAGATATTTAGTTTTTATTGGTTTAATCTCTTATTCTTTGTATCTTTGGCACTATCCAATCTTCGCTTTTTCAAGAATCTTAGAATTTACAAAGGGTGATTTTGAGAGAAAAATTATTATTGCAGTATTAGTCTTTATTGCTTCTTTGTTAAGTTATTATTTTATTGAAAAACCATTTAGAAATAAAAAACAAAGATTTTCAAAATTATTAAAAATTTCTCTTTCTGTAATACTCTTAATAGCCTTAATTAATATAACTTCTATTTCTAAAAAAGGTTTTGCTGAATACACACCGGAAATAATTAAGCAAAATTTAAAAACCAACCCTACGTACAATTTACTAAAGGATAACAACGGTCAAATATGTGATGATAAAATTGATGGATGTTATTTCAATTTAAATTCAGAAAATACTATTTATGCTATAGGAGATAGTCATTTGGCCGCTATAGCTTATGATCTTAAAGAGAAAATTTTAAGTCAAAAATACAATTTTAAAGTTTTCACCTTGGGTGGGTGTGGCTACTTTCCTGGTTTTGATCTTGTTTATAGAAAAACAAAAAAAATACACAATTTATGTAATGAAGATTATTTTTCTAAGCTACGTAAGGAATTATTATCGATAAAAAAAACAACCATTATTTTTCATGCCAGATGGCCAATGTATTTTGACAATTATTATTTAAATAGTAATTTTTTTATTAATAAGGAATCCAAACCGATTGGGAAAGAATCAATTTCTTTTTATAAATCAAAGAACAATCATCTTAATTTTAAGAATAGCTTTAAAAAGTCAATAATCGAGCTAATTAATTATGGTCATAAAATAATTATTGTACTTCCAGTTCCAGAAGTTGGTTATAATATTCCAAGAAAATTATTTACAATATTACCAAAATTTAAAAGCGAACTTGAAAATCAGAATTTTTTAAAATTAAATAGAATAAAAATACCATATGAAATCTATTCTTATCGCTCAAAATCAAGCTTAAGTTTTTTTTCTTCAATAGACTCAAAAAATCTAATTTTAATTTATCCTGATAGATTTTTATGCAATCTTGAAAAAACGGAATGTTATACTCATAATGAAAAAAAAATTTTCTATGATGATAATAATCATCTTTCTTTTTTAGGATCAAAAATGATAAATCAAGAGATTATTAAATATATAAAATAAAATATTTTTAAAAAAATTTATCTTTTAATATTTTACCGTTCATTTCAATATGCTTCTCTTTGTATCCTATATCACTTAAATTAAGTTCTTTATTTGAGTATAATGAAATCCAGTCAGAAAAATCGAAGCATCTGTGACTCAAATTAGAGTAATTTCTTAATCCTCGTTGTTCAAATTGCCAATCATACTTTTTCCAAAACATATCTATGTCATAACAATTAAAAATGCCAAAATATTTTGCCAAACATTTCCACCAGTGTTTTTGTGACCAGTCTAAGGTTTCGCCAATATTAATTAGATATCTTGAACATAAAAAAACTTCACCAGCCAAAGCTGTATCGTTAATAATTTTGTCTAATTGATTTTTTTTAAAAAAAGTATCTTCATCTTCGCTATTAAAGTATAGTTCAATATCTTTCGTTTCACCAAACATTACTAGATCCGAGAGTCCATAAGGCCGAAATTTTGTAGATTGTAAGTTGCAACTAAATATCCTATTAAATTTTTGATTAGAAATTTTAAATTTATCCAACATACTTAAAAGGTATGAAACTGTATTTGGCTTCATGACTCTGGTATCAGTCCTTGTTTTAAGGACATTTTTTATTCCCATTTCTTTAATTTTTTTTAATCCTTCAGAAGCTGATTTAATTTGAAAGTTTATATTTACCAAACCAGGGTTTTTTGGAATTTCATTTTTTAAAATAGTCAAATTCTTAAAATCATTTTCAAATTCAGCAGTATTAGAACTTTCCCAGGTTGAGAGTACAATTGATGTATTAGGAAAGATTTTTTTATAAATTTGCAAAGTATTGTAAAGAAATTTTTTTTCTTCATTATTTAATATTGGACCTTGTATTAAAATTCCAAATTCCGTTTTATTCGAAGTTTCTGTTGAAATTAGTTTAAAGTTTTTTTGATATTTTGGACTTAAAATAAATCTTAGATAATTATTTTTTGTAAAAAAGAATAAAAAACCTTTAGCTTCTTCTAAAATACTTATCCCTGATACTTGTTTGTTAAGATTAAGTGTAAAATAAAATTTTTCAAATTTTATAAAATTTAAAATTTTATTTTTAATTATTTTTAAAGTTTTTATCATTTCTTTCTTTCATTAATGGGCGTTCTGTTTCTTGTCCCAAATAGAATAATTAGCATATTTACTTACCAAATAGAATTTCTTCGTTGAAAGGAATATCTATTTTGTTCTCATTTTGTCTTTTAATTTCGTTGATTTCGATGAAACAAAATAATTGTTATAAAAAATGGACCAAACAATGTTTAATATTTCCGTCATAATTATGTATGAACGGAGGTCTTAAAGAGTAAAATTTCTGGTGCCAAGGGCAATCTTCCCAAAAAATTTTTTTTGAATTTGAAAATGGGTATTTTTCAAAATATAATTCTTCACCATCAGGTAATTTTTTATATTGCCTATTACAACAATATAATTTTGATTTGTTATGTTTGATAATTTCAAAGTATTCATTTACTTCATCGGGCACCATTTCTTGAAAAGAAGCAATATTAATAAATAGTTCAATATTTTTATTTAGTAAAATTTTTTTAAGATTTGATGGAATTAAAGTCAGCATTTTATCTTCAACAGAAAAATTTAAATCTGTAATTAGTGAAATTGATTTTTTCAAGTCAATATCAATTTTTTCTAAAATCATATTATCGTTAATTAAAATTTCCGAAAGATTAACAGAATAAATTTTTGCATTAGGAAATGTTAAATGCGCACCCAAAACTCCATTTATTTTTCCATCACCTATAATACATATTGATTTTGGATTTACATGTTCTTTTAATTTTTCAAATGTAAAAATATGTCTAATAGTATCAATATCTACAAATCTATTAATTTTATCAAATACAGATTTATATGCGTAGTATGTGTTAGTTTTGAACACATTGTTTCCAAAAATCGCTCTTGTTAGTAAATTATGAATATAGTTTTTTATATTTTTTTTGCTGTAAGCACCAAATCCTAAATGACCAAATGGATTTAGATAATCAGCGTTATCTGACAGGTATTTTTTCCAATGAGAAGATTTATTCTTATTAGTATTAACTATATTATTAATCAGTTTATTATTTATTTCATCAAACATATTTTTTTTCTAAAGGGGCGTTCTGTTGCAAGGTGCCCCTGACCCCTGCTAATTAATTAACCGAAGTTAATTAAGCAGCAATAGCGTAACTTTCGTTAGCATTTATAAATTAGCCCGTTACGGCGGAACAATACCGAGTAAAAGAAAAGCCTTTAGACACCCGTCGAGCCTATTTCACCCCCATGAGTTGTATTTGGTGGAGGTGCAGGGTACCGCCCCCTGGTCCGAAATGTTTATTACGAATTTCGTTTATCACCATAGTTGGAAAACCAACACAAATTAATATAAATGATAGATTCTAAATTTAAAGAAATTAATTTTAATGGCGTTAACAGAACAACAAAAGATAGAAATAAAAGAGCAGCAATCACAACAAAACACAACAAAAAGAGTTACCTCGCCTGAGTTAGAAAAAATTTTATATGAGGCTATACCAATACTTGACCATGGCTTTATTAGAGTGGTTGATTACATGGGTGATGATAGCTCTATTGTTCAAGCAGCAAGAGTTTCATATGGAAAAGGTACAAAAAAAGTTTCAACTGATGAAGGATTAATAAGATATTTATTGCGCCATTGGCATAGTACTCCATTTGAGATGTGTGAAATTAAATACCATATTAAATTACCAATTTTTATTGCAAGGCAATGGATCAGACATAGAACAGCAAATGTAAATGAGTACTCAGCTAGATATTCTATTTTAGACAAAGAGTTTTATATTCCTGCACCAGATAAGTTAGCTGCTCAAGCGGTAAACAACAGACAAGGTAGAGGCGATATACTTGAAGGTGTTCAGGCTCAAGAAGTACTTGATATTTTAAAAGAAGATTCTCAAAGAACATATGAGAATTATGAAAAAATGTTAAATGAACGATATGACGGTTCTGTTATTGATGAAAATAAATCAGGTTTAGCAAGAGAGTTGGCGAGAATGAATTTAACATTAAATTCTTATACTCAGTGGTATTGGAAAACAGATTTGTTAAATCTAATGAATTTTTTATTCTTAAGAGCAGATATTCATGCTCAATACGAGATAAGAGTGTATGCAGATGCAATGATTGAAACATTAAAAAAATGGGTGCCAATTACACACTCTGCATTTTTAGATTACAGGGTCGGTGCGGCACATGTTTCAGCCAAGGGTTTAAATGTAATTAAATCACTTTTAAATGGCAAAGAAGTAAGTTTAGATGATACTGGTATGAGCAAGAGGGAATGGAACGAATTAATGGATGTTCTTGAAAAGAAAGATCTTAAAAAATAAAGACTTTAAAAATGTTTTTTATTTCGCATCGAGGAAACTTAACTGGACCAAATCCAATGAAAGAAAACTCTGTTGAATATATTAATAATGCTCTTAGTAAAAGTTTTGATGTAGAAATCGATTTATGGTTTATGAATAACAATTTTTTTTTAGGTCATGATGAACCAAAATATGAAATAGATTTAAACTTTTTAAAAAAACCAGGGTTATGGATACACGCAAAAAATCTTGAATGTTTTTATCAACTTAGCAATTTTGACCTTAATTTTTTTTGGCATGAAGAAGATAAAATCACAATTACTAGCAAGGGCTTTTTTTGGAACTACCCAGGAACATTATTATCAAAAAAAAGTATATGTGTTTTACCTGAAAAATCTGATATTAAAGAAGTAGACTGCCTGGGGTATTGTTCAGATTTTATTAAAGATTTTCATGATAGATACAATAATATTTGATTTAGACGGAGTTTTAATAGACTCAAAGAATGTCCACTTTGGAGCTTTAAATAAAGCAATAAAGAAATCTGGAGTAAATTACCAAATTTCCTATGAAGATCATGTAAAACAATATGATGGTTTGCCAACAATAACAAAGTTAAAAATACTGAATGACCTTGGTTATGTACAAAAAAAGAATAACAAAAAAATACAGTCTTATAAGGACAAATTCACAACTATCGAATTAAATAAAAATATTAAATACTCAAAAGATATTTATGTAATGTTTCAGAAGTTATCTAAAAATTATAATATAGGTATTGCAACAAATGCTGTAGAAAAAACTCTAAAACTGGTCATAAAAAAACTTAAAATAGACAAGTTTATAAAATCTAGTTTATCCACCAAAAACCTTTTGCATCCAAAGCCACATCCTGAAATATATCTTAGGTCTATTTTAAACCTAAATGCTAATCCAAAAAATACTTTAATAGTTGAAGACTCACACTTTGGAAGAATGGCTGCAAAAGACTCTGGTGCAAATTTGATGCCAATTAAAAATTTAAATGAGGTAAATTACAAAAATATAAAAAAATTTATTGAGAATTTAGATAAACCAAATTCTTTTTCAATTAATACCTGGGAAGATAAAGATCTCAATATAGTTATACCTATGGCTGGCGAAGGCTCAAGGTTTGCAAAAGCTGGTTATACTTTTCCTAAACCTTTAATCGAAGTTTGGCAGAAACCTATGATACAGTTGGTGTTGGAAAGTTTGGGCTTAAAAGGAAATTATATATTTTTGGTTCGAAAAGAACATTTAGAAAAATATAATTTAAAAAATTATTTAAATGTAATTGCTCCAAATTGTAAAGTTGTAGTTGTAGATCAGCTTACTGAGGGAGCGGCATGTACAGTTTTACTAGCAAAAAATTATATTAATAATGATAAACCATTAGTAATCTCAAACTCAGATCAATTTATTGAATGGGACCCATCAGAAATTATGTATAGTTTTTCCTCAAAAAAAATTGATGGTGGAATTTTAACATTTAAAGCATCACACCCGAAATGGTCTTATGCTAAAGTAAATAAATACAATAAGGTTATAGAAGTTGCTGAGAAAAAAGTTATTTCTGATAATGCAACAGTTGGTGTTTATTTTTGGAAACAAGGAAATGATTTTGTAAAATATGCTAACCAAATGATTGAAAAAAATATTAGGGTTAATAATGAATTTTATGTATGTCCAGTTTTTAATGAGGCAATAGGCGATAATAAGAATATAGTCATCAAAGAAGTTAAATCTATGTGGGGTATTGGTACTCCTGAAGATTTAAAATATTTTATCGATAACTATGAAAAAAAAAATTAAATATTTAAATATTTAATTACATTAAAAAAAAACTTTTGAATTTTATCTTTATGAAGATTAAAATTAATTTTATTTTCTTTTTCTAAATTAAAACTCTGGGATATTTCGATTTGCCCTAAATTTTTAATATTTTTTTTATTTGCAAATTCATCCAGATTTAATTGACCAAATGGGTAGTGTCTTTTTTTATTATCATCTTCAAAGTATGCCATATTCTCAATAATACCTAAAATTGGGATATTTGTTTTTTTAAACATTTCTATTCCTCTATTTGCATCTGTGACTGACAATTTTTGTGGCGTTGTAATAATGACACTACCATCGACCTTCAATTCTTGTGCAAATGTTAAAATTGCATCTCCTGTACCAGGTGGTAGATCAACGAATAAACAATCTAATTCACCCCAATTCACATTATTTATAAATGATTTAATTGCACTGATAACCATTGGACCACGCCAAACCATTGGAGAATTTTTATCAATTAAAAATCCCATAGAAATTAGTTTAATATCTTGAGCAATTATGGGGTTTATTTTTTTATTTTCATCTGCAGTTGGTTTTTCTGAAATATTAAATAAATCTGGTATCGATGGACCATAAATATCAGCATCTAATAAGCCAACAGAAAAACCTTGTTTTGACGCTGCGATTGCAAGATTTGCACAAACTGTTGATTTTCCAACACCACCCTTAGCGCTTGAGATTGCTAAAATTTTTTTAACTCCAGGAATACTTTTTTTTTGAAATTGTGACCTTGGTTCAATTTTTTCTTTGAAATTCTTACTTAAATTAACTTTTTTTTTGTTATCCACCTTGTTTTTTCCTTTTAAACTACCATCTATAAATGTAGTAGTAACCCAATTAATTTTTTAAAACAACGGAGTTTAAATGTCAGGATCCCCTTGGGGCAGCGGAGGAAATGGAAGACCCACTGGAGGTGGTGGAGGAAGTAACAGGCCACCCAACAT
>Ga0213865_10001601_pt1 | contig 14660 bp, 20 predicted proteins | sample PICome_6_FD_160100 | JGI IMG/M metagenome (GOLD analysis project Ga0213865, IMG submission 160100) | Coastal seawater microbial communities near Pivers Island, North Carolina, United States - PICO282 | ecosystem: Environmental > Aquatic > Marine > Coastal | place: USA: North Carolina...
CATTACCTACAAGAACACTAGTAACTAATCCATTAAGAACATTTAATGGTTCATCACTATTAAGAGTTCATCATCCAAACCATGGTATGTTGCACACTAGTGATAATGTTATTCTTTCAGGTGCCGCTTCATTATCAAATGGTATAAGTGAGGCACAGATTAATACAACTTTTAATTCAATATCAAATATAACTTTAGATAGTTATGATGTTACAACTGCTGGAACGGCAACTGTAACAGGAGATGAAGGATCAACTGCCGTAACAGCAACACAAAATAGACCTTATGATGTGTTACAATTACAAATTGGTAATGTTGTTCATCCAGGAACATCTTTAAATACAACTTTAAGATCAACATCAGGTAACTCTTTAGACTCTGGCAATACTTCTTTTGCTTACAGTAGAGATTTAGAAAGTGGTGTTAAGTCAGTTGTAATTGGTGATAACATATACTTTACAGAACCAAAAGTTGTTCTTAGTGAGATAAATGAAAAACAAGAAATAGGATCAAATGCAACTACAAGATATGGTAATCAATCTATGATAGTTAATGTTTCTATGACTACTGATAATCCAAACTTATCTCCAATAATTGATATGAAACGTCTAAATGCGTTTACTATCACAAACAGATTAACAAATCCAATTGTATATTCAACTGATACATTTACAGGTAATAATTCTGATACAGATTTCACTTTATCAGGAACACCTGAGTCTGCTCATCATGTTAAAGTTGCACTTAACGGAACAACTTTGGCACCGTTTGATGACTACACAATTTCAGGAAGTACATTAACAATCACATCAACACCTGCTAATGGTGCTCAGATAGTTGCTAAAATTACTAATACAATCAATTACGAAGATGACACGGCAACATTAGGTGGTTCATCTGCTGGTTCTTATATAACAAGACCTATTACTTTAGAAAATCCATCAACTGCTTTAGAAATAAGAGTTGCAGGATCAGTTAGAAGTACATCGCAACTAAGATGTTATTATAGAGTAACAGGTGGTATGGAACAAAGAAGAATAGAAGATATTCCATTTACACCATTTAACTTAGATGGAACAACAGACGACTCAGTTAAATCATCTGAGGGGCAAGAAGTATTAGATAGAGATTTCAAAGATTATAAATGGAGTGCTGAAAATATATCAGACTTCTCATCATTCCAAATTAAAATTGTATTTAGAGGAACAAACTCTGCTTATGCACCTCGTATAAAAGATTTGAGAGGAATTGCTTTGGCGGTGTAGTATGAGTAAAATTAAAGTTGAAGGATATGCCAGTTTAGTTAGAGATACACAAAATGGCGCTATCATCAACACTGATAGATCAGCATATAATGTTTATATGCAAAGAGTATTAAACAGAAAAAAAGAAGGAGATACTCTAAGATCGGCAGTAAAAGAAATAAATACTTTAAAGGCAGAATTAAGAGAGATTAAACAACTAATTATAGGACTTAAAAAATAATGGCAATAGCACATATATACGTTACAGACACTTTAGAGAAGTTTAGAACGGAGTTTAATAAACTTGGTTTAGACGTTGGTGATCCTGCGATATTATCAGGATTTACTGCTACTAACGCCATGGGTGCGTTAAATGAATTAAAAGGTCTTGTTGATGATGGTTTTACAATTATTGATGAAGCAAACAATACTCAAACAATTGCTGGTGGTGATACACTTACGTTTCAAGGAACAACTAATCAAATTACTGCTGGAGTTTTGCCAACTGATATTCTTAAAGTAGGTTTAACAGACGATGTTGTTATTAATACAAGTTTATCAGTTTCAAATGTTTCAATTTCAAATGGCACTATTACTACAAACGATAGTACGTCATTAAATATTAATACAAACGTAAACGTTGCTGGTTCTATAACTACAACTAATATTAATTCAACAACAAATACAACAACATTACCACCTAATTTAGTATTTGAAGGTGCTACTGAGGATGGTATAACAACTACATTATCGGTAATTGATCCAACACAAAATAACACAATAAATCTACCGAATGAAAGTGGAACAATACTTACATCTGCTTCTAATCTTTCAACTCTATCAAATTCGGTTTCTTTATCCATAATCGATTCAAGTGGAACAACAGTTAAAATAATATACGGCACAAGTTCATAGGAGGTTGTCATGGCAGTGAGAAATCCACTAGTTAATTTAATGGGCAACCTCAAAGAGATGACTAACTCTATGGTTGATGATATCATAAATAGGGCAATATATTTGTATTCACAAAATCCAAGTGCGGCCCTTTCAGTTGGAACAGGAAATATATCTTCACTAGTTGATACTAGAAAAATTGCTAGTACAGTTACATCTCATCCATCATCATTTCAAACACCTGGTTCTTTAGGTGATACTTCGGTAACTTATAATAGATTGAGACTAACATCATCAGCATCTACACCAACAGCTGATACAGGTAAAACTTTTCCAATTTATTATGATAATGGAAATATTCGTGCCATGTCTTTACAAGATATGAAAGATACATTTTTACATCCTGCAATTGATTTATTAGTTGGATCAAATACAAGTGACTCACAATCTGGAACTTATACTTTGCACACTTCAACTAGTTTATCAAATCACACTAGGGTTTCTTCAACAACTGTATATACAGACACACGTTATAATGGAACAACTAACGTTTCATCAACAAGAGACAGACCATCAACAGTTACAAATTATTATTTGTTTAGAAGAACATGGAGTGCTTCAGCACCAATGTACCTACAACCAATGTATATTACAGCATCAAATGATTTACAAGAATATACTCAAACAAACTTTGATAGTTTATTAAGTGATTGGTTAAGATACACGGCCGCTTCATCAACAGATGGATACAAAATTAATTATAACATAAACGGATCAGGAACAACAAGAGCAACTATGACAGATACTAGACTAACAGGAAACACAACAAATACTTTATTTGTAAATGCCGATGATTATAGATCACAAAGATTTCCTGCTGGTTCTTCATCTGCCGTATCAACATATCAGTTTAAAATTAGGAAATTATAACTCGTATATATAGAGTATGAATATATTATTGACAGGAAGTGATGGATTTATAGGACAAAATCTACACAATCATTTTAAAGAAAATCATAACATAATCTGTTTAGATAAATCGTCAGGTAATGATTTATTAAATTGCGACTTAAAACATAATGTCGATTTAGTAATTCATTTGGGAGGTTTGTCAGGTGTGAGAGATAGTTTAAATAACCCAACAGAATATTGGACAAACAATGTAATTGCTGGGCAAAGATTATTTGACTTTTTTAAAGATACAAGAATATTATATGCTAGTTCTTCAACAGCACATGAACCATGGCGTAACCCATATGCAATTAGTAAATATGCTTTAGAGTTAATCGCACCAACAAATAGTGTTGGTATGAGATTTACAACTGTCTATGGGCCTAATGCTAAAAAGGATATGTTAATTCCTAGAATATTAAGAAATGATGTTCCTTTTATTCATACAAATCATACAAGAGATTTTATTCATGTAAATGATGTCATAAGTGCCATTGAAACTTTAATGAGTTCAGATTTTACAGGTGTCTTAGATATTGGAACAGGAGAGACCAATAACTTAGTTCAACTTGTAGATTACTTTGGAATAGAGTGTGAGAGATTGGTGGGAAAAGAAAACGAGAGATTAGATAATAAAGCAGATATAAGTATATTAAAAGATTTAGGATGGAAACCTAAAGTTGATTTATACAGTTATATAGAGGATCAAAAACATGCTAACTAAAGAATACTTGAAAGATAATTTTATCACGGCATATTTCTGTGATGAAGATAGAAAGTTTATTGAAATACTAACAACAAGTGAAGATAAAAAAGAAACATTCCCAACAGTAATACCTTTTGATGAAAATGAACCACAATATAAAATCTTATTAGAGTTTGTTACTTTAGATGATTTGCATGAAATAACATATAAGAGAAAACAAGAAGAAAGAAAAGATTATGAGACTGCTATATTAGAGATAGCAAAAAATGAAGGCTTAATCTTAGAGAATAATAAAGTTGATACAAAGTTTTTTAATCTGTTAGTAAAAACTGTTTTTGAAGAAAAATCTGAAGACAAAGAGGAATTGTTTACACTAAAGATTGCTTTGTTTGAGTTAGATAAAATAAAAAACTCTAAGAATACTAAGTTAAAAACTAAGTTAAGAAAATCTCAAACTATCTATGATACATTGTCTGTGGCATTTGAACTAACAAAATAATCTTTCCACCATCCAGACCATCCCTCATCCATAAGATGTTTGTTTTGATTTAGAAGACATATACTATGGTCTTTATTTTTAGTTTCATCTTCTTGTATTGAATAACAGACTTTATCATAGGTATTGTATTTTAATTCTCTATAATAAAATTCATCACTACCTTTCCAATACTTTGTCATATAGTATTCTTCATCACTTTTAAATTTATTCCATATGTGTGATACATCACCAGTCCATGATACAATTGATGAGTTTAATGGGGTGTGGTAAGGCTCTCTCCACCAAGCATGTAATAATGTAAAATCCTTTCTTATTAGATTAGGAACTTTATTGTATATTACTATATCTAAATCAAAGTATAGATTTTCACCGTCTCTAAATCTATCATACATTTGAAACTTATTATACCAGTTGCCATACAGATCATCTTCAATAACTTCAAAACTATCATACTTTAGACCAGAATAATTATCAATCATATGTTTAAGATTTCTAACATGCCAGTTGGTATATTTTTTACCAAATCTACAACAAATTATCCTCATTTCCAATACCTCTGTATCCAATCTTCTTTAGATGTGTGAATGTTACTGTCTGGATTTGCAAAATGTATTATTTTTAACTTAGGATTAGGTCTGTCTAATATCATATAATCAGTATCAAACATTTCTGAATACTTTACATTATATTGTAAGTTTGTTTTTTCATCATTAGTATATTTACCTATCCACTCTTTAGGCATAAGAGTTATTTTACCTTTGTTATATCTTATAGTATTTTCAACGTGATTTTGTTCACCATAGTATTTGTGATGAACAATGCCTTTATTGTAATATCTAAGTTGATAGAACTCTACGTTTTTTATAAATTCATTCCAAATATATTTAAAACTTCCTGATTTAAATTTATACCAACCACCATTAAGAGATAGTTTAGTATCATTCCACCATTTACCATACGATACTAGCTCATTGTCATCAACAGGATAACTTAGCATTTCATCTATATTACTAACTATAACTTGATCTATATCCATAATGATTATTTCATCACTTGGTTTCTGATAAGCAAACATCGGTGAGAAAAAGGCAAGTTTATGCCAATGTAATTTAATATCTGAATGTTTTGGTAAAGGTATTACTATATCTGCTTTTACATTAGGATTATCACTGTAACATATAAATTCAAATGGTATAGTGCTATTTCTTTTTAAACTATTGTATAGTTTTTCAACATAGTCAGGTGTGTATTTTCCTTCAAAATATACTGTACAAATTTTAATACTCATTTAAAGTAACCTTCAAATTTTTTGTTTATAACGTGTAATATTTTAGAGTTAGTTACATTGTCATTTTCCATTATCATATCATGCCAAGTTTTAGGTAAGTTGTTCCACTCTATATTATTTTTTTCTAAAAGAAATGTAAAAAATGTTTCATTGTTAGGCTCATATAAAGAACTTATAGTATTTCCAAAATATTCTTCATTTTTTGATTTGTTTAGAAGATCAATTAAGTTATTTAAATTACTCATTAACTGTATTTTTTTTAATTGTTTACTACTTGCACATATTATTCCAGTATTAATAACCTCATAAGTCACATCATAAATGTCATTTACAAAAAGCATAGATTGTTTTGCTAATGCCTTTATATACATACTATACTTATCAAAGTGCTTATCGATTATATAATCATAAGTTTTTCTTTTTTCATTTCTTTGGAATAAGGCATTTTCATGCCATGTATTTTCAACTGTTGAATTTACTGAGCGAACATTTATCTTACTCATATCAAATTCTTCAAAAAAAGATTGATTAGTATTTGGTATAACATCAAAGTCTAAGTATAGAATATTATCATATTTCTCAAAAAGATTTTCATATAAGAAATGTTTATAAAAGTTTAATGTATCAAACTCATATAGATTATACTTATTTTTAAATTTATCATAAACTTCATCTTGTCCAAACATAATAAACTCAGCATTACATTTTTTTGCATAGTCTTTTTTAACATTTAATAAATCACTATAATAAGATTTTAGTTTATTCTTAGTGTTTATGTGCTTTGAGTTGTTAGGTTCAATATCAATATAAAAACTATAAATCACATTTTTCATAAAACCTCCATACAAAATCAAAACGTTTGTTTATAACATGAACTAATTTTGTGTCTTTAGGAATATAATATTCTATATCATAGAAGTTGTGCCATTTATCATCTAACCATTGCACCTTCACATCATTTGTTTTTATCTTGTAACTAAACAAAGTTTCATTATCATAACCAAAAATATCGACAATGTTTTTTGGAAATAGATCATATTCATTATTGTTTTTTAAATCACTCATTAACTTTAAATCACTTTTAAAATCACTAAAATATCCTAGTTGATTAAGATGATCTTTATTGATTCCAATTATGCCTGTGTTAATAACATCATTGACCGGACTATGACCTGTCTCTATTAGCATAGCTTGAGTGTTAAAGTATTTTGCTGTTGGACTTCTTACACTTTGATTTACTATTTGATGTATTTGCATATTTTTTTTATTTACTGAATTGTTATTATTTAAAACACATATTCCTTTTGTTAAGTCCCAAACATCAAAAAAGGACTCTTTCGTAACTGGCACAACATCAAAATCTAAGTATAATATTTCATCATACTTTTTAGATAACTCATATAGTAAATGAATCTTGTAAAAATTTATTATATTATAAGTTGTTATTTCTGGATAGTTTTCTTTAAAGAATTTGTGATATTCTTTATATTGATCATCATTTTCATACATCTTAAAATCAACATCAATATTTTTAGAGTATTGTTTTTTTACCTCTAAAAGTTTATGATAATGTTTTTTAAATAATTCCTTTGTTCTATTTGTTTTAGAAATATTGTCCCATAGATAAGGCTTTTGATAATCCAACTCATCATCTGGTATATCAATATACAAACTATAAATCACTTTTTTCATAACGTATATATATTTAGTATGATAGATTATAAGCACATTATAAAGGCAATAGATAAGTTTACAACAGATGAATTGGTTAAATCAATGATCAATAGTGTCAATGACAATCAAGTTGACAGTAAGACTTGGATGGTTGATAAATTAAAACCACATTTAGAGATGATTGAAAATCCTAGTATTTGTGTGGCCGCAGGATGGTTTGGATTATCTGCTCATTTACTTTCAAAATATACAGATAAAAAGGTTGTATCATTTGATATGGACCCATTTTGTGAACCAATAGGCCGTAAGATGTTTTCTGGTGTGAAGTTTGAAACGGCAGATATGAGAGACTATGATATATCTAAGTTTGATATAATTGTTTGCACATCCTGTGAGCATGTATCAGATGAAGTATTAAACGATTTTCTTAAAAGAAAAAAGACTGCCTCTTTAGTTGTATTGCAAAGTAATAACTATTATAATATAACAGGCCATGTAAATTGTAAAAAGTCAATTGATGAATTTGCTGACTCTATAAATATTAATGTTATAGAAAAACACGAAAAACCATTTGAGACATTTTCTCGTTATATGGTTATAGGAAGTTAAAATGAGTTATATAAGAAAAGTAATACAACAAAGACCTAATACAAGTGTGAATTTTTTTTCACCAAAAGATGAAGTTGTTAATAAAATGAACGAGTATCAATCATCAGGTAAAATTTTAAATTATTCTTTAAATAATATTTCTGATGATTCTTTAGTAAAAACTATTATCATCACATTTAAAGATATACCAAGTTTTGATGATTTTATGAATCAAACTATTTTTGTAAATAGTGCTAAAGAAAGAGAAAAATATTGTATAGATAATTCTATATCTTTTTCTTTAGAAGAAATATAAAATAAATATGAGTGTTTTTGTTATAGGGTTATTGGGTTTTATTTGGTATCAGATTATTGCATTGTTTGGTTTATCAATAGGATTACATAGGCACTTTGCACATAAACAATTTAATACATCTAAGTTATTTGAGATAGTATCTTTATATCTTGCCATGTTGTCGGGTTCTCGTTCTCCTTTAGGATGGATTGGTGCCCATAGAATACATCACAATTATTCAGATACAAAATTAGACCCACACTCACCAACACATAAAGGGTTTTGGACTGTATTATTTAATAATTGGAAAGTCACAAATATACCTAGACTTTATGTAAGAGATTTGTATAAGAATCCTCGTATTATGTTTTTTCATAAACACTGGTTAAAGATACACATTATATCTGCTCTAGTATTTTTAATGATAGGTTTTCAATGGTTTTTTATTTTTATTTTATCACCTTTAGTATTAGGATATTTAAGTTATGGGATATTTAATGCGTTAGGGCATAAAAATAATAAACCTGTTACAAATTATTTTATAAACTTATTATCAGCAGGAGAAGGTCATCACAATATACATCACAATAATCCTAAACAAATAAAACTAAGTAAATATGATATATCAGGTATAGTAATAGAGAAATATTTTAGATAATGTTTAAAATCATTGAAGATAATCCACCACAGTGGGTACTAGACAAGATATCAAAAGGTAATGATAAACTTAAAGTTAATTATACTTTAGAAAGATTAAAATTAGATGAGATGATATGTTTTTGTTTGCTATTAGATGATGAAAAATTAGTTGGTTTTAGTGGATTGCAAAAATGGGAAGATAACACTGCCAGAGTTAATAGCCGATGTTACATAACGCCTGAATATAGACAATATGCTATTAGAAATAAAAGAATTCGATATCCATGGAAATATTTGGCACCGTATCAAATTAATGTTGCAGATAGATTAGGATATAAAAAATTATTTTGGTCTACTGAACTATATAAACGTCCTGGAAAAACTATGGATTTAACAATTGAGTATGCTTCAAAGTATTTACCTAAAGGATGGAGATATAAAAGATTAGATGGATTTTATAACATAAAAGGAGTTCAACAAGAAGTATGTCAGATATTGAAATCATAGATAATATAAAAAGTTTAGATGACGCTAAAAAATATATGTCAAAGTATGGTGTGGTAAAAGATATGATTGATTTGCCTGAAATTACATCTAAAGAGACTAGAGATATTCCCAATCAACTATGGCACCAAGATGGATTGCAAACTGAAAATCAACCCAATTATCAAGCATTGTATTGTAAGATAGCGTCAAGTGATTGTCCTGGCACACAATATATTTCAACTAGAATATCAAACGATTTAGGTAAAAAATATGAAGGTCTTAAATGTAAGTTTAATTTTAAAAAACCTATTGATGAAGGAAGATTTTATAAATTTGACAGCAAATTAGATCAAAGATTATATTTAAGAAGAATATATAAAGGTGAAAAAGAAATTATAGGTAAAGATGATCAAGGTTATTTTACGAGATGGAATGAGATGGCAGTATTAGATGAAAATATATATAGAGAATTAGAAAATGCTGTTATGATAAATGAGATTAAAGAAGTAGAATGGAAAACGAACAGATTAGTAATTGCAAATAACTTTACACTACTGCATAGAAGAACACCTTATAAAAATGCTACAGGAGAAAGAATTATATGTCGGGCATATGTCCAGTAACATTTCTCAATTTAGAACATCTTATTGATAGAGATGGATTAAGAGAAGATATGGAATGTCAAACTTTCATTCCATTTTCATCATCATATGCAAAACAAGGATTTTTTAAACATGCGCCGTTTTGGGAACAAGCAAGAGTAGATCATTTACCTAAACACGAAGTACCGTTTGTATCTAAAATAAATGAGTTAGTAAAGGCTAGACCTAGATTTTATAAACAACACGCCAACCATAAAGTACCTTTACATAAAGATATCGACACTTTATGTTGTGTAAATATTCTTATAACAAAAGATAATGCACCTGTACATTTTGAGGAATGGGGTGATTATACTTATCACTGTGCTTTGTTAGATGTTACACATAAACATAGAGTTGATTTATGGCCAAAAGAAAGACACTTATTAAAGTTAAGTATATTTGATAGAACATACAAGCAAATGAGAGAAGAATTAAAAGACTATATTTCTCAACATCAAGGATTTGTTCAAAAATGATAGCACATTTAAATTATCAGGTTGATAAAGAATATTACAGAAATATTTTTTATCAAAAACAAGAAACTGGTGGATGGCATAAAGAGGGAGATGTTATCTTAGATTATTGGTGGAAAGTTTTTGATATAGACGATGATGTAATGCCAATAACTAAAGATTTAGGTATAGATCATTTAGTAACTAAACCTAGATTTTCATATCAGTTACCAAACTCAACATTACCAAATCACATAGACCAAGATAGAATAATTGGTATTAATATAAACTTAATGCCTATATTACCTACAGTTATTATTAATAAAAAACTTTATAAGTATGATAGTTGTTTGATAGATGTAGGTTCAAAAATACATTCTGTAAAATCAAATAATCATCCTAGACTTGTCTTAAAATATGCAATCAGAAGCACTTGGAATGAGATATATAGTATATTAAATAATAGAGGTCTTATAGATCATAAAAAAACAGAAAAAGATAATAAAAATTATAAAAATTATGTTTCTAATATTTTGTCAGACGATATCAAATATGTGAGAAATAAAGGATCGATAGTAAAAAAGAATTATAAATATTAGTATTATGGCAGCTACAGCAAACTTAGTAATAGATCAAGGATCAACCTTTGTAACAGATATAGCAATTAAAGGTGCTGATGGAAATTCAGCAAATTTAACAAACTATACTACATGTGCCAAAATGGCAAAAGGTTATGCTTCGACAAGAACTAGAGTGGAAATGACTACCTCAGTTGTTAACCCAACAGGTGGTATTATTCGTATATCATTAACTGCTGATCAGACGGCGGCTTTAGAAGCGCCTGCAAGATATGTTTTTGATATAGAGGCAACATCACCAGATAGTACAGTTTCCAGAGTTGTAGAGGGTATAATACTGGTCAGACCAAACGTTTGTATTTGATTATAAATACAACATATATTAATATATAATAAGGAGTAAATAATGAGTAGTGAATTAAATAATGTTCAACAACCAAAAGAACCAAGTATCTTTATCAATGGTAAAGAATACAAACAAAGTGAATTATCACAAGCCTGCCTTGCTTACATCACTGTAAGACAAGATTTAGTGGGTAACAGAAATAAACATCTATTAGAAATAGAAAAAATAGATGTTTTAACTAAACACTTTGATAGTAAAATAGAGAAAGAGTTAGAATCTCTTAACAAGACAGAAACTACTACTGAAACTGCTGTAGAAGAAACACCTAAAGCAGAAAACGTAGCATCTTAAAAATAATCTATTTTTCTTAAAAAATCAGTAAATTAGATCCTCTCAATCATATAAATATTATAAATATAAGTATCTTATATAAGAGAGAGGATTTAATGTCAGTAAACAAGTTATTTGTAACTTCCGGACTAGTAACAGTCACAACACCTTCAATAGGTACCACATCAACTTCAATTTCCGCTTTAGGAGATGTTGATTTATCTGAATTGAGAGATGGCGCTGTTTTACAATGGAACAATAATACTAAAAAATGGACGAGTAGAACTGAAATAAAAACTGAAACTGGAGAATTGGTCCTCAACGCAGGTTTTTATTAACAACAAAATTAATTATTTTTAGGAGAGATAGACATGTCAACAATAATTAAAATAAAACGATCAGGCTCTACAGGTTCACCTACGTCACTAGGTGCTGGGGAACTTGCCTACTCATGGAGTACAAATAAACTCTATGTAGGTTATGGGACTGAAACAGACGGCGCTGCTGCCAATATTGGAGAAATCGCAGGTACATATTACACTGACTTTTTTCCATCAACTGCAGGAACTGTCGAAGCAAGTAAACTACTTTTAGTAGATTCAAACAAAAAATTAAACGAGTTATTAGTAGATAATTTAACTATAGACGGAAATACAATTACATCAACAACTGGTGATATTGTATTATCTTCAAATGGTGATATTGATGCTAATAGTAATGTAATCAAAAACGTAACTGATCCTTCAAACGCTCAGGACGCTGCTACCAAAAACTATGTCGATACTACAGTTGCCGATTTAGGTGGCGCTATGACTATCGCTGATGATAGTTCAAGTACAATTGAAGTTCTATTCAATACTGAAGACTTGACTATGGCAGGTGGAACTGGTATTACTTCTTCAGTAAGTGGTAACACAGTAACTTACGCAATCGATAGCACAGTTGTTACATTAGACGACACTCAAACATTAACAAACAAAACATTAACAAGTCCTGTTATTGGAACAATTTCTAATACTGGAACGTTAACGTTACCTACTTCAACTGATACACTAGTTGGTAAAGCAACAACTGATACGTTCACAAACAAATCAATTGACTTATCAACTAACACTGTAACAGGTACAACTGCTGAATTCAATACTGCATTGTCTGATGGTTCATTCTCAACTTTAGATGGAACTGAAACATTAACAAACAAAACTATTGATTTAACAGACAATACATTATCTGGAACAACTGCTGAATTTAACGCAGCTTTATCTGATAATGATTTTGCTACATTGGCAGGAACAGAAACATTAACAAATAAAACTTTAACAGAAGCTAAAATTGCTGATGCTGGTTTTATTGCTGATGCTAATGGTAACGAACAAATTATCTTTACAACAACTACAAGTGCTGTAAACTCATTAAAAGTAACAAACTCTGCTACTGGAACAGGTGTAGAAATTGCTTCTGTTGGTGATGATACAGACATTGATTTAGTATTAAATGCTAAAGGATCTGGTTCAGTTGATGTAAACGATAAGAAAATTATTAACCTTGCATTACCAACGCAAGACCAAGACGCTGCTAGTAAAGCATACGTTGACAGTGTTGCAAATGGTTTAGATGTTAAAGAATCTGTTAGAGTTGCAACAACTCAAGCACAAACTTTAGCTTCAGACTTTGAAAACGGTGATACTATTGATGGTATTGAACTTGCAACAGGTGATAGAGTTTTAATCAAAAATCAAGCAACTGGTTCTGAAAATGGTATCTATGTAGTTAATGCTTCAGGTGCTCCAACAAGAGCCGAAGACTTTAACTCAACTGCTGGTGTTTCATCAGGTGCATTTACATTTGTTGAAGAAGGAACTCAAAATGCTGACAGTGGATGGGTATTACAAACTGACGGTTCAATTACAATTGACTCAACATCTTTAGCATTTTCACAGTTCTCTGGTGCTGGTTCAGTATCAGCTGGTGCTGCTTTAACAAAAACTGGAAATACTTTAGACGTTGCTGTTGATGACTCAACAATCGAAGTTACTTCGGATGCGTTAAATGTAAAAGATGCTGGTATTGGTGCTACTCAATTAGCTACTGATGCTGTTACAACTGTTAAAATTTTAGACAGTAACGTAACTAACGCAAAACTAGCTAACAGTTCGATTAGTTTCACAGACGAAACATCAACTGCTGGTTCAGTTTCACTTGGCGGAACTTTAGAGTTCTTAGCAGGAGAAGGTATCTCAACAACTGCTAGTGGTTCTACACTAACAATTGCTGGTGAATTAGCAACAAGTTCAAACATTGGTGTTGCTTCATTCAATGCGGATAACTTCACTGTAACAAGTGGTGACGTAACAGTAACAGATATTGATGGTGGAACTTACTAATAATTAATTTTATTAATAAGAACCTGTCATTATAATATAAGGAAAATATGGCTACTACAATAAAACCTAAACGAAGTGAAACATCAAGTTCGGTACCTACTACTTCCAATCTTGCGGTCGGCGAAATAGCAATTAATACCGCCGACCAAAAGATATATACAAGAGATAGTGGTGACAACATAGTAACTTTGGCACAACCAGGTTTATTAAACGTTGTGGAGGATACAACTCCACAACTAGGTGGCTCTTTAGACACTAACGGAAATCATATTAACTTTGCTGATAATGACAAGGCAAACTTCGGTGCTGATAGTGATTTACAAATTTACCATGATGGTACTAACAGTTATATTGATGACGCAGGAACAGGTACAATATTTTATAGATCAGGAACACAAACATTTCAAAATGCTGCTGGTTCAAAAACAATGGCAGTGTTCAATGCGGCCACTTCCGTTGATTTAAGTTATGACAATTCAGTAAAATTTCAAACAACAACTGATGGTACACTTACATGTGGATCATCTACAATAACCGACGGAACAATTTCTTGGCCTTTTGCTTCAAAATCTGATAACTTACATATCGGAACAGACGCAAGTTGTTCACTTACAACTGGTGCTAATAACATTGCCGTAGGTTGTTTATCATTAAAATTAAAC
>Ga0213865_10001604_pt1 | contig 14648 bp, 13 predicted proteins | sample PICome_6_FD_160100 | JGI IMG/M metagenome (GOLD analysis project Ga0213865, IMG submission 160100) | Coastal seawater microbial communities near Pivers Island, North Carolina, United States - PICO282 | ecosystem: Environmental > Aquatic > Marine > Coastal | place: USA: North Carolina...
ACCTTTGTCAAAGCGCCGCATCAACTCGGAGAAGTTAAAGAGACAGGCCGCATAGATACTGTGAAGATGCGTGATTCTTTCGTGAAAGCCCTAATCGAAAAGCAGCAGTTCATGGAGGAGTCTTTCGACTATAATGCCTTAGAAATTAAAGCAGATTACATAGTGTATAAAGAGATAAAGGCGAAAAATATCATTTTTGCTGAAGGCTATGGTCTCAAACAAAACCCCTGGTTTAATTATTTACCTCTTGTGGGAACCAAAGGAGAATACCTCAGTATTTATGCTCCAGAATTAAAAGAAGAAAAAGCCTTAAAATCTGCTTGTTTTCTCATTCCACTAGGTGGAGGATATTACAAAGTTGGCGCCACCTACAAATGGCAAGACAAAACAAGTAAAACCACCCTTGAAGCTCGAGAAGAATTGATTCAAAAATTGAAGAAATTTATCACTGTAGATTTTGAGGTGATAGATCAGGTTGCTGGAATTCGCCCTACAGTTACCGATAGACGCCCATTGGTAGGAAGGCATCCCGATTCAAAACTCAAGCGTCTGTTTGTGCTTAACGGCTTCGGATCGAGGGGAGTGCTTATTGGCCCTTATGCTGCCCAAGCACTTATAGCTCTTATCGAAGAAGAAGAGCCTCTAGATGCTGAAATGGATATCAGTCGCTTTTCTGCCCACTGGCCTTTTGATCAAAAGAAATAAATAGATTGATCCAAATATTTCGAGAGAGTCGAATCAACAAGGGCAGCAAAAGAATAAGTGCGGCAATTATGGCAAAGAAACTTTGAAGTAATTCGTGCTGAAACACCATTTTTGAGATGATAAAAACGGCAATGGCCAAGGCCACTCCAAGTGCATAACTCACGTACATTGCTCCATAGAAAAAAGAAGGCTCTATTTTGTATTTAGTACCACAAACACTGCACTGCTCGTGCATTTTAAAAAGTTTGCCAAAATAGGGATTTCGTTTGATGTACATGGATTCACTTTGACATTTAGGGCAAAGGCCAAAAGCAATACTGTTGATTTTAGATCCTTTTTTAAACATGCTATGGACTGCTTTTCTACCTCAAAAGTAAGTCACAATTTTTAGACCTAATGTAACTTGAATTACACAGTAAATAATGGCTAATTTTGTGACCAAGTTTTAGGGCATGCTCAATATTCACAATATATCAGTTTCTTTCTCAGGCGAATATTTGTTCGAAGAGGTTTCATATCAGTTGAGCCCTGGTGATCGGGTAGGATTGATCGGAAAAAATGGTGCTGGTAAATCGACTATGCTCAAACTCTTGGCCAAAGAATACGAGGTTGATCAAGGGACTATTGCTATTGATAAAAATATTTCCTTAGGTTTTTTAAAGCAAGATATTGATTTTGAAAAAGGGCGAACCGTGATTGAAGAAGCCCAGCAAGCTTTCACCGAAATCAAGGCGCTCGAGATACAAATTGAAGAAGTCAATAATGCCCTGGCGAGTCGAACCGATTATGAGTCTGAATCGTATCACGAGCTAATGGTTTCTGTGGGAGACCTCTCCGATCGCTACGAAATCATTGGTGGATATTCATACCAAGGTGAGACTGAGCGTGTGTTGCAAGGCTTAGGTTTTGTGAGAAGTGATTTTGACAAGTCCACAGATACTTTTTCTGGAGGATGGCGAATGCGAATTGAATTGGCCAAATTATTACTTCAAAAAAACGATGTGTTACTGCTTGATGAGCCTACCAACCATCTCGATATCGAGTCTATACTTTGGTTTGAAAATTTTCTAATTCAGTATACCGGAGTTGTGGTTATTGTTTCTCACGATAAGATGTTTTTAGACAATGTTACCAACAGAACTATAGAAATTTCAATGGGGCGAATTTATGACTACCCCAAACCTTATACGGCCTTTCTCGCTCTTAGAGATGAGATCAGAACGCAGCAAATGGCAGCGCAAAAGAATCAAGAAAAACAGATTCAGCAGACCGAAAAACTCATTGAAAAATTCCGAGCCAAAGCCTCTAAAGCTTCGATGGCTCAATCCTTAATTAAAAAGCTCGATAAAATTGAACGCATTGAAGTTGACCAGCAGGAAACCGCTGCGATGAAACTCGACTTTCCTGTTTCGGTAACTCCTGGTAAGGTCGTGCTTGAACTCAATAATGTCTCTAAAGCCTATGGTCCAAAGCAGGTGTTACGAGATGTTAATTTGTTGGTCGCTCGCTCGAGTAAAATTGCCTTTGTAGGGCAAAATGGACAAGGAAAAACCACACTGGCTAAAATTATAGCCGAAGCATTGGAACATCAAGGCGAACTCAAAAGAGGTCACAATGTTCAAATCGGATACTTTGCTCAAAACCAAGCCGAATATTTAGACGGTGAAAAAACGGTTCACGATACCATGCTCGATGCGGCAAATGAGAGCAATCGTATCAAGGTACGTGATATTTTAGGGGCTTTCTTATTTCAGGGAGACGACGTAGACAAATACGTAAAGGTTTTGTCAGGAGGAGAGCGCAATCGCTTAGCTTTAGCCAAGTTGCTGCTCGAACCTTTTAATGTTTTGGTGATGGATGAGCCTACAAACCACCTCGACATTCAATCCAAGGAAGTTTTAAAGCAGGCGCTGCAACGCTTTGAAGGCACCCTTATTTTAGTCTCTCACGACAGGGATTTTTTACAGGGATTAAGTTCTATAGTGTACGAGTTTAGAGATCAAAAGATCAAAGAGTTTTTGGGAGATATCGACGATTATTTATCCATGCGTAAGCTCGAAGACTTTAGAGCGGTGGAAAAACAAACACAACAGCAACAAAAAACAGCATCTGCGCCAAATTCTTATAAAATTGATAAACAAAAAAAGTCACTCAAAAACAAACTGTCGAATGTTGAACAGAAAATAGCCCAAGCTGAAAAAGAAATTGCAGAGATTGATACCGAATTGGCTATAAACTACGATCAGACCATTGCTGAAGAAGGTTTTTTTGATCGCTATCAACAAAAAAAGAACGATTTAGAAGCCCTGATGCAAGAGTGGGAATCCCTTTCAGAAGCTCTAGAAGGTATTTAACCACATAAATACGCACTTTAACCACAAAATCTTCATTTAATCGAAGCAGTACAGCATATTTACGGCATGAAATACGCAATCAACTTCGCTTTAGCCATTATGGTCATGATGTGGCTCGACTTAATGCCGAATTCGGCTTCCGATTCTAGTGCTGATGCCATGTATATGAGCGAAATTCCAATTTCTGAATACAACGCCTTAATCGATTTATTTCAATCGACAGATGGTGAGAATTGGAAGCACGGTTGGGATTTGAGTGCACCCGTTTACAGTTGGCACGGTGTTGAGGTTGAAGACGGTCATGTCACTGCACTCAATCTCTTTGACAACGACTTAAGAGGTGAGATTCCTAATACCATATCGAGTTTGAGTAATTTGAAATCCTTAAATCTTTCGTTTAATCAACTCGAAGGTGATCTTCCGACTTCAATCACTGAACTCTCAGCACTTGAGGGTCTCCGCCTTGAGATGAACAATTTCAAAAATGAAATCCCAAATTTGATGGATTCGTTTAAAAACTTGAAAGAACTCCCTGTTTTAGATGTATCTATCGAAGACATCAAAACGCGTTTGAACGGCATTTACTAAGATTCTTTTCTACTTCTTTTTTCGTAATTGAACTGACTTACACTTCGTTTTCAAGTCAGATGAGGTATTTTTGCAAAAAAAAGCGATTAAACTTTACGAGCTTTTCCAAGTCTTGTAGTTGAAGTTTCGATTATGATAAGAAAAATTATTTCCTCACTGTTGGGTGTAGTACTCATCGGTGGATCCATTGCTATTGCTTCTAACATTATTTCTGCCAACAAACGCGAACGACCACCTGCCCAAAAGGTAGTGACGTCGGTATTTGTTTTAGAGGCTAAAAACACAGCAGTTCCAATTAAGGTTTTGGCTAACGGACGTTTGGTCGCCAAGCGCAGAGTTCAATTATTTGCTGAGGTTCAAGGAATCTTGAAAACCTCTTCAAAGCTCTATCGTCCTGGACAAAACTATCAAAAAGGGGCAGTGCTCTTGTCGATTGACGATACCGAATTCAAAGCTTCGGTTCAATCTGCTAAGAGTAATTTTATCAATGTGCTCACCACGAGCCTGGCAGATATTCAAATTGATTTTCCTCAACACTTTCAAAAATGGATGGACTATCTGAACGCCATAGATATGGATAAGCCATTACCAGAATTGCCAGAATTTGATTCGCCTCAAGAGGCATTTTTTATGAATGGAAGGGGAATTCCCAATGCCTATTACAATGTTTTAAATCTTCAAACTCGACTCTCTAAATATAAAATTAGAGCCCCATTTACGGGTTCTTTAGCTGCTACTACCATAACTGAAGGCAGTTTAGTACGAGTAGGACAAAATCTAGGGAGTTTTATTGAATCAGGCGTTTATGAACTTGAAGTGGCTGTGCCTAGTTCGTATTCAAGCGTATTAACCCTCGGTCGAACGGTACTTTTAGAACAACTCGAAGGCAATCAAACGTATCAAGGTCGAATCACTCGTATTAACCCATCCATAGATGCAAACACCCAAAGTATTTCGGTTTTTGTTGAGGTTGAAAGTGAAGAGCTGAGAGAAGGGCAATATTTAAGAGCTGTCTTAGATGCAGCACCTGCTGAAAACGCGATTGAAATTGATCGGTCTCTATTGGTAGATCAAAGACAGTTGTACACTGTTCAAGATACTTTATTGAAGTTGATTGATGTTGAGGTCATTCACCTTACTGATCAAAAAGCAGTGGTAAAAGGAGTAGAGGAAGGTACGCTTTTAGTGCGCAAACCTATTGCAGGAGCCTTTGCGGATATGTTGGTCAAAATCGCAGAAGAATAAAGTAAATCATGAAAAAAATCATTTCTTACTTTATCAAGTACGAGGTAGCTGTTAACGTGCTGATTTTGGCTTTTGTCATCTTCGGTATTGTTGGAGCGCTCTCTTTGAAATCGTCTATATTTCCGCTTAACGAATCTCGAAACATACTTATAAATATTGCGTATCCTGGAGCCTCTCCTCAAGAAATAGAAGAGGGGATTGTACTTAAAATTGAAGATAATCTCAAAGGATTACAGGGTGTAGATCGGGTAACTTCAACTTCCCGTGAAAACAGCGGTACCATCAATGTTGAGATTGAACAAAATCAAGACATTGATTTTATGCTGCTCCAAGTAAAAAATGCGGTTGATCGTGTTCCTACCTTTCCGAGTGGAATGGAGCCTTTGGTGGTTTCTAAGCTCGAGGTCGTTCGACCGACAATCAGCTTCGCGATTAGCGGAAATGACATCCCACTTGCTACCTTAAAACAAATCGGTCGTCAAATCGAAAATGACATTCGGGCGATGGAAGGTATTTCGCAAATTAGCTTTCAGGGTTATCCCGAAGAAGAAATCGAAATTGCTGTTGACGAAGATGCCTTATTAGCCTATAACATTAGTTTTACTGAAGTCGCTCAAAAAATTAGAGCAACCAACCTATTGGTCACCGGTGGACAGGTTAAAACAGAGACTGAGGAATACCTCATTCGCGCAAGTAATCGAATTTACTATGCCGACGAACTATCCAAAATAATTATCAAAGCCCTACCCGACGGGCGTAAACTCAAACTTGAAGACATTGCCACGGTTAGCGACCGTTTTTCAGAGACGCCTGATGGCATCTATTTCAACAATGACTTAGCCATTACCTGTACAATTCAATCGACTAATACTGAAGATTTATTGAGTACTGCCGAAAAGGTGCGTGATTACATTGAAATCTTTAATGAAAAGAACAGTAATGTTCAGCTCACTATTGTCAATGATTATTCTGTGACCTTGCAGCAGCGAACAGAACTCCTCACTGAAAATGCACTTGTCGGAATGATTTTAGTTCTGATTTTCTTGTCTATTTTCTTAAATACTCGACTCGCTTTCTGGGTGGCGTTTGGACTGCCTATTTCATTTTTGGGAATGTTTATGTTAGCTCCTTTTGTAGGAGTGACCATTAACTTTCTCTCCCTTTTTGGAATGATCATCGTGGTTGGAATTTTGGTAGATGACGGAATTGTTATCGCTGAAAATATTTATCAGAATTACGAGAAAGGAAAGTCGCCGGTAAAAGCAGCTATTGAGGGTACTCTTGAGGTTGTGCCGCCTATTGTTTCAGCGATTATCACCACTATTTTGGCCTTTGGTATTTTACTCTTTCTCGATGGACGAATCAGTGATTTTTTCTCAGAGGTTGCGGTAATTGTGATTCTGACCTTGGTGGTATCTCTGGTAGAAGCATTGATTATATTACCAGCTCACTTGGCACATTCAAAAGCATTAAAGCCAAAAAGCGTTCCTGTAACTTTACTCGGTAAGGGTTTTGCCAAAATGCGTATGATCAATACCTATGGAGATCGCCTTATGATGTGGATGAGAGATAACCTCTACAGCCCGGTACTGCGCTTTACCTTAAAGCATTCGTTTTTGACTTTTGCCATCTTTTTAGGCCTACTTATTTTAACGATTGGTTCTATTGGTGGAGGTATCATACAAACTTCCTTTTTTCCTAGAGTCGCGTCGGATCTCATCGAGGTGACCTTAAAAATGCCCAACGGTACTAATGAAAAGACAACAGATTCAATCATTAAATTAATCGAGGAAAAGGCCTTAATTGTCAACGATGAATTCAGCGAAAAATACCTCAAAGGCCGATCAGACAAACTGTTTTTGAACACCCTAAGACGTAATGGCCCCGGCTCTTCTACGGCCAGTTTACAAATCAATTTATTGCCCGGAGAAAATCGCCCAGATGTCATTCGTACCAACATGGTTTCTTCGCGAATTCGCGAATTAGTAGGTCCGGTTAACGGAGCTGAAAGTGTGGTTTATGGTTCAGGAGACAGTTTTGGAGGTCCACCTGTGAGTGTTTCCTTATTAGGTAATAATATTGAAGAGCTCAAGGCAGCCAAGTTCATCTTGAAAAACGCAATGAATGAAAATTCAGCTTTAAAAGATGTAGAAGACAACGACCCCGAAGGAATCAAAGAAATTCAATTGACCTTAAAAGAAGATGCTTATCTGTTAGGCTTAGATTTGAATACAGTTATGGCACAGGTGCGTTCTGGATTTTTTGGAGCACAGGCACTGCGCTTTCAAAGAGGTCAAGATGAAATTCGCGTTTGGGTACGTTATTTGCGCGAGAATCGTTCGTCTCTTTTAGATTTAGACGAGATGCGCATTCTTACTCCAAACGGTCAGCGGGTTCCTTTAAAAGAAATTGCAGACTACACTATTCGCAGAGGTGAGGTGGCCATAAATCACCTTGATGGTCAACGTGAAATACAGATCAACGCAGATTTAGACAATCCTGAAGAAACCACAGCAACCGATGTGTTAGCATGGATTCAATCCGAGATCATGCCTGATATTGTATCGCGATATCCTTCGGTTCAACCCTCTTATGAAGGTCAAAATAGAGAGGCGTCTAAACTTGTTGATTCTCTTCGTTTAGTAGGTTTTACAGCCCTGTTTTTAATCTTTGTAACTATTGCCTTTAATTTTAGGAGTTTTTCGCAACCGCTTCTCTTGTTGATTATGGTTCCTTTTAGTTTGACTGCCGTAGGATGGGGTCACAAGATTCACGGGTTTCCTTTGAACATCATTTCTCTTTTAGGAATTATTGCACTGATAGGAATTATGGTTAACGACGGCCTTGTTCTCATTGGAAAATTCAATCAAAATTTACGCTCGGGAATGAAATACGAAAAAGCGTTATACGAGGCAGGTAGAGCTCGTTTTAGGGCCATTTTCTTAACCTCACTGACAACTATTGCGGGTCTAGCACCTCTGCTTTTAGAGAAGAGTAGACAGGCGCAGTTTTTAAAACCTATGGCCGTTTCTATTTCGTACGGAATAGGTTTTGCCACATTACTCACCTTACTGATGCTCCCTTTGTTTTTATCCTTTGGAAATCAGGTTAAGGTCTTTTTCAAGTGGTTGTTTACAGGGGAATGGGTAGAGCGAAGAACCGTTGAACGTTCGTATAAAGAAATGCAAAATGAAGAAGTTTAGTTTAGTTATAAGTCTATTGTTTTACTCGGTTTTTGGATTTGCGCAGCAGCTTTTAAATCCAGAAGAGGCGGTAAAAATTGCACTTGAGAATAATTTTGGAATACAAATTTCAAAAAAACTTGAGTTGCAGGCTGAAAACAATGCCTCTATTCTAAATTCAGGATACCTGCCCAACTTATCGACTGCTGCTGGAGCGAACCTCAGTAAAGACAGCCAAGAAGCCACCTTTCAAGACGGTAGAAGCCAGGCCGTAGATGGTGCAGAGACTAAGCGATATAACGCTTCGGTCAATTTGAATTACACCCTCTTTGACGGATTGGGTAGAATGTATACCTATAAGGCGCTTAAAGAGCAATATGCACTCTCAAGTTTAGCGGTTAGACAGACTATAGAACAAACCTTGTTGCAGTTGTATGCTGCCTATTTTGACGTAGCTCAACTCGAAGAGCGGGTGGCGATTTTTGATCAGACTTTAGCGAATTCAAAAATGCGATTGCAACGTGCGCAAAAGCGTTTTGAGTTTGGAAGTACCTCTCGATTGGAGGTTCTCAATGCCAAAGTCGATTCCAATACCGATAGTATTAATCTGTTACAGCAAATTCAATCACTCTCTAATGCCAAGCGCAATTTAAATTTAATCTTGGCCAGAGATTTAGAAGAGGATTTTAGCAGCAATCCAAATGTTCGATTTGTATCGGATTCTGTGCTGGCCGCTCACCGTTCGACCTATACGGCTAACAATGTTCGTTTGCTTCAGGCTGAACGCAATCAAGAGATTTCTGTATTACAGCTCAAGGCTCAAAAATCGAATTTATTGCCACAACTGAATCTAACAGGAGCTTATGGTTACAGTGAAGGTGTATTTCCGGCAACTAACTTTTTGGCGTCAAGTAATTCAAGAGGCCTTTCTGCTGGACTCAGTTTGAATTGGAATCTTTTTTCAGGAGGAAGACAGCAGGTAGCTATTCGCAATGCGAAATTGGCCAAAGAAAGTCAAGAACTTCAAGAGCTTCAAATACAGCAAGAGGTCGATAGAGATCTTCGAAATGCCGAAGGAAATTACCGCAATGCTAAGGTGACTTATGAATTGCAAATCGACAATGTCCTTACCGCAGAAGACAATTACAAACGTTCTCAAAAGCGCTTTGAATTGGGTCAAATTACCTCTATAGAACTCCGTCAAGCTCAATTGAATACCCTGGCCACTGAGCTGAGTCGCATTCAAGCAAAGTTTACCGCAAAGCTCGCTGAACTGGAGTACTTACAACACTGTGGCGCCCTATTAAACGTTGCATTCTAAAGATGTTAGAACACTTTTTTCAATGTCCTTATTGTTGGCAAAACATATCAATGTTGCTCGATGAGAGTGCTGTCAATCAAGAATACATTGAAGATTGTGAAGTTTGTTGTCGTCCTATTCGACTTTCTTTTACCTTTGAAGAAGGTGAATTAACTCAATTTGAGGCCTTTCATCTAGACGACTACTAACTGATGTCTTTATGCAAATAGAAATTATCAAAAACCGATCGGATATCGGTGCCGGTACTCGTGGTTCAGACATGGGAATCGATGCCATTGAAATTGCAGCAATCAACAAGCATAATCCTTATTTTACGCGTTACCCCTATGTGGATGTCAAAACCCATAATGAGACGGTATATAACAAAAGCGAATTTCAGGTAGCTCATCGTATTAACTATGTGAACGAGCAATGTAAGCGCGTAAGTGATGCGGTAAAAATTAGTTTAAAGGCAAATCACTTTCCAATTGTGCTTTCTGGAGATCACTCTTCAGCTCTTGGAACCCTGAGCGGAATTTCGGCCGCTTATCCAGATAAAACCATTGGTGCTATTTGGATCGATGCCCATGCGGATTTACACACTCCATATACCTCTCCCTCTGGAAATGTTCACGGTATGCCTATGGCAGCTGCCCTAGGTGAAGATAATTTAGAGTCTCGCGTCAATGATGTTTCTGAAGAACTCGCCGACTTATGGATCAAGATGAAAAATATAGGAACCAATGGTGCGAAACTCAAAGCGGAGCATTTGGTTTATTTTGGATTAAGAGATACCGAAGTGCAAGAAGACGAGCTTATCGAGCGCTTGAATATTAGAGAATATGCTGTTCATGAGATGCGTTACAGAAGTTTTGAGACCTGCTTGAATGAGGCCAGAGAACGCCTAAAAGACTGCGATTATATTTATGTTTCTTTCGATGTAGATTCTCTTTGTAGTGATTTGATTTCCACAGGAACGGGTACACCAGTATCTAAGGGATTTGATGTGGACGAAGTTTTAGAGATTATCAAAAGTTTTTTTGATACACAAAAAGTCGTGTGCTTTGAAATATGCGAGGTGAATCCTTTATTGGATACTCGAGGAAATCGTATGGCAGAAACCGCTTTTGAGGTGCTTGAAGAAATTACGAATTACAAAGAAAATCTCGTAAAAGCTTAAACTTTTCCTAATTATTCTTTGAAAAACAACTTTTTTGTGTATTTTGCTTAAAATTGTTTAAGGAAATTTGAAAAAAGATGAACATAGATAAATTAATAGCACAGGTGGAAGATTATGAAAAACTTACGATGAGTCACATGAGTACTAGTGATCGTGTGAAGTATTCGAGAGTTGGCAAGGCTTTGGTTCTTTCTATTAATGATATTTACAAAGAGAGTAAAGACACCGATCTCATGGATTTGATGAAGAGAGTAACGGTGAAGAAACAAAAAATCGAAAAGCGTATAAAAGCTGTTCCTGAAGTGTAGATGAACAAAAATGAGGCTCAAATTGCTGTAGTTGGTGCGGGTATGAGCGGACTGATTGCCGCTCTTGAACTCGAAAGACTCGGATATGCGCCTCAACTCATCGAAGCTTCAGACCAAATAGGGGGTCGTTTAAAAACAGATGTCGAGAACGACATTTATTACGACCACGGTTTTCAAGTCTTGTTAACCGCCTATCCAGAGGTAAAGAGATACCTCGATATCGAAGCTCTAGATCTGATGTCATTCAGACCTGGAGCTTTGTTATTTGAAGACAGTACCCGTCCCATTCAAATAGGAGACGTCAATAGAGATCTCAAATTTTTTTGGTCAACCCTTTTAACCTCTGTTGCCAATTTAAAAGATAAGCGCACCCTTCGTAAGGAACAGCTGCGGCTTAAAGAAGAAAACGAGGATACCATATTTGATCGCACTGCACACACCACTACTCGTGTTTATTTGCGCGAAAAAGGATATTCGGCTCGCTTTCGAAATGCGTTTTTTGCTCCTTTTTATGCGGGAATTTACCTAGAGCCAGACCTTATCACCAGTTGTAAATTGTTTGAATTCGTATTTAAAATGTTTGCTGAAGGGGATGCAGCTATTCCGCGAAAGGGAATTGCTGAAATTCCCAAACAAATAGCCTCACGCTTAGAGTCGACCTCAATTCGATTTAATAAGCGAGTGACGCGCATTACTGAGGATCCTAAAAATACAGGTACTACACTGTTAATCAATGGTAAAAAAGAACGCTTCGACGCCGTAATTCAAACTATTGCCCCAGAACAAGTAGATTTAAAGTGGAATTCTTGCTGGAATTTTTATTTCGAGGTCGATGAGGTTAAGAAAAAATTCAAGGATATAATTTCACTTGTAGCGAGCAAAGATTCGCTGATTAACAATTTCTATTTCCTTCCTCAAAAGACCGAAGAGGGAAAGGCCATATTATCGGTAACAGTCTTGGGGAATCCTAAGGATCAACAACAATTGATCAAAAGTTTACAACTCGAGTTTAGCGCCCTATGCGCTATTGAATTGGGCAACTGTCTTAAATCTTTTTATATCGAAAATGCACTGCCTACTTATAAAAAAATGAGATCACTGCCTAGGCCTGAACAGATTCAACCCGATGCTGAAAAGGGTGTGTTTCACGCTGGAGATTATATGTTATATCCTTCTTTGAATGCCGCTATGAAATCAGGTCGATTGGCTGCTGAAGCAGCTGACCGTTATCTTGCACTCCTCTAGGTTTTTTATTTTTTAGACACTTGTCTTAATTGCCCCAAAGCGAGGGTGGCTAAGATTACTTGAAAGAGCCAAATTTGGTTGCTGCTTTCTTGCACCTCGCCTTGCATCATGGCGGTAATCAGTATGGATGCAGCCCAAAAAAGGGCCTGATAAATCAGTGTTTTTTTCATGGGTTAGGTTTTGATTTATGCATCAGGGTCTGTGATGCCGAGATAGGTTAATGAACGCGGAACTTGACCTAAGACGCGATCAGATTCATCTTCGATAAAAAAGTATTCTACGCCGGTTTTTTTGCCGATAGCTACTAATTCGGCTATTGGAATTTGTCCCGTTCCGAGTACTACATTGTCATTTACATCTTGACTGCCTGATTTGTCTCCAACTACACCTGTTTTCATGTCTTTTAGGTGCATGAGTTTAAAAGCTTTGGGATACTGTTTTAAAAGTGCAACAGGGTCACCGCCACCGTGTTGAATCCAAAAGGTATCCATCTCAAAATAGAAATCTTCAGCCGATTGAATCATATAATCAAGAAGGGTTCCTGCGCTATCATGCGCACCAAATTCATATCCATGTGGGTGATAAACCAGGGTAATGTCTTCTTTTTTCAACAGCCTTCCAGCCTCATTCATGATGCTTATGGCCTTATCGGCATCCTCAAGAGAAAAGGGCTTTTGATGCCCTATCCATGAAACCATGGCGTATTTTGCACCGTAGAAGTTGGCGCGAGTAACCAGGGCTTCAAGATTGTTTTGAAGCTCTTCTAAATCAGTACCCGTAGAAACTAAACTCAAGCCAAATTCGTCTAAGAGTGCTTTGAAATCTGCTTCAGACAGTCCATACGTATTTGGTCCACCTTCAACGGTTTGCAGTCCCCAACCTCTTATGTAAGAGAAGGCCTGAGAGACGTCATTGGCGAGCATATCTCTCAACGTATAGAGCTGTATGCCGTAATAAGGCGCATAGGCGTTGCTTATGGGTGCTTTTTTAGTTTCGTTTTGTTTGCTCTGCTGTTTACATGAGCTCAGCAGTAGACCACAGACTAAAAAGGCAGAAAGTAATAGTCGATTAATTTTCACTTCTTTAACTGATTAGATTCATATTTTCATCCCACTCGGCTACTGTGTTTCGCGTACTTTGGTCAATGCATTTCTCGAGCCAAGCTTCATCGTAGGCTACACCGTGCTGATCGAGTACTTCTTGAGGAACTCCATCCCACACATTGGGTTGATTTCCTGAATAGCCCAACTCTTCGATTCCCATTTTTGAGGTGTAAAACCCAGTCATGGTCAAGTTACGAAGCAAATTGAAAAACTGTACTGAAGCAGGTTGTTGGTGGTCAGGAGTATCTGGTTTGGGATAGGCGATGCCGTCTAATATTTCTTTTTGGGCGGCCTGATCAGCTGCGGCAAACTCAGTATCGTTTTTGAGATTGCTCTGACGGTTTAACCAAGCTAGTCCACCTCTTAATGGAAGTTGAAAATCTGGATAATCCTTGGCCATAAACTCTATAAAATCGGGCACTCCTGCATCAGTAGCCGATTTATAACCCTCAGTTCCTGGTAAAATTAGATTACATACCGCTGCAAGGGTGGTCATTTCGGCTGCTGTAAAGTATTGTTCAGCCATGATCTTTTGATCGTGAGCAGCCTCTTCAGGCGTTCTTCCGTAGGATAACGGATTAGCCATTGGAATTTGAAGACCTTCTGCTTCTGCTGATGGTGCACATGAATGAACGGCTAGGGCAGTTGCTCCAGCACCTAAAACTAGGGTTTGAATGGATTTTCTACGATTCATCATATGTTTTGTTTTTTAATTTCTTGAATGATATAATCAGACATTCTCCAAGAGAGTGCCAAAATAGTCCAGGTTGGGTTCTTGTCAGCCTGAGATACAAATGGTCCTGCGTCTGCAATGAAGACGTTATCTGCGTCGTGCAACTGCTGAAATTCGTTGGTGACTGATTTTTTCTTGTTCTCACCCATACGCGTGGTACCTACTTCGTGAATGATGAGTCCTGGAGCTGCGATACCGTAATCTTGATCTGCGCCTGGTTTTTCACCAAGTGGAATGGCACCCATGGCATCGAAGAGTTCTTCGAAGGTGTTGTGCATGTGCTTGACCTGTTTTTTCTCATAGTCTGTCCATTGGTAATTGAACTTGAGCACAGGAATACCCCACTCGTCAACTGTTGATTCGTCGATTTCGCAGTAGTTGTTGTATTGAGGGATGGATTCTCCGCGACCTCCAAAACCTACAATTGATCCGTAGTATTTTTTTACGTCGTCTCTAAGACCGTTTCCGTATCCTCCGACAGGAAGGTTAAAATGCTTGTTGAGATCGTTAGGGTTGAATCCAAAACCGTAAGAAGGCATTCCCATACCACCCCAAACTTCGATGTGGTATCCTCTTGGGAAGTCTAATTTTTTATTGTCTAACCACCAAGGGGTGTACACGTGCATTCCGCCTACACCGTCTTCGTTATAATTGGTTTTTCTATTCATCAAATCTGGTACAAAGGCTGCTCTTGAGGCTCCTGTG
>Ga0213865_10001605_pt1 | contig 14632 bp, 12 predicted proteins | sample PICome_6_FD_160100 | JGI IMG/M metagenome (GOLD analysis project Ga0213865, IMG submission 160100) | Coastal seawater microbial communities near Pivers Island, North Carolina, United States - PICO282 | ecosystem: Environmental > Aquatic > Marine > Coastal | place: USA: North Carolina...
TGAATAATTTGAGTTCATTTATAAAATATAAAATTATAATTTCTAATCAATTAAAGGTTCAATTATAATTGTATCTTCCTTAATATATTCTCGAACCCACTTGTCTCCTCTTCTATAGGCTGTTCCAGTTAATTTATCTATTATATATACACCATCACATATTGTCTGGTGTAATGAGAATAAAACCTCTTTATTTGAGGTCACAAAATCAAACCCATAACTGGTTGTTATTATTTTAATTTTTAGATTTTGATTATTACCATTTTGATCAACTTGAGTGGTTTCACTTTTAATATTATCATTATTATAGTTTAATAGAAATGCTTTTTCAGAATAATTGTAATTAGCATCACCAATTGAAATAAATGAAGCTCTCAAAGCTTCATGAAAAGCTGTTTTAAAATCTTTTTCATTTGAAATTCCAATTTCGGATTTAAAAATTATTTGATTATCACAATTTTTAAATTGTACTTGTAATTTAGTCTTAAGAAAAGATTTTATTTTTTCAACATTTACATCTAATAACAAACAAGGATTTTTAGCAAGGTCAGAAGGATAATATTTAAGGTCATTTATTACTATGAAACCATTTTTTTTCAGTAAAAACTCAGTAAGTGAGTTAAGTTGATATTGATCTGAAGTTTTTAAAAAATCAAATCTATCTGGAACAGAAACGTATTTGTAATCATTAATATTTAAGCTGTTTTGAGTAAAAACAGATAGGTGAAATAAAAAAATTATAATTATTGAATAAATATTATTTGATTTCATATTGAAACATTTTAGTGTATGAGTTAATACTTATTAATTTAAAGGTATAATTTGAGATCCTTAAGATAATCAATTGTAATGATATCCTTCGGAAAGATAACATTATGATAATTAAAAAAAATAGTGTCAATTCCAATATTTTTTGCACCTAAAATATCTGCTTCTAAATTATCTCCTATCATTAAACTACTCTCAATGTCTGTATTCGCGGCTGAAAGTGCATAATCAAATATTTTGCGATTAGGCTTTTTCACTCCAACCATTTCAGAATTTGTAACGGTATCAAAAAAAAATGATATACCAGATTTTTCTAATTTACCTCTTTGTACTTCCTGGAAACCATTAGTTATTATATGAAGTTTATATTTTGGATGTAAATATTTTAAAATATCTAGACTCCCCAATATGAGATGATTGAAAGTAGATAGAAATTTAATATACTCATCTGATAAATCGTTAATAAGGCGATCAGAAATATCAATTTCTAATTCATCGAAAGTATCTTTGAGTCTAAAGTATCGCAAATTAACTTTATCAATTTTCTCTTCCCTGTAAAGTTTCCAGTATTTCAAATTAATTGGTTCATAGACTTTTAAAAAAGATTTTAAATTAATATTAATATCATGTAAACTGAATAGCTTCTTAAATGTAAGAGAAGAATTTTTATCAAAATCCCATAGGGTATGGTCTAGATCAAAAAATATGTGCTTCTTGTTTTTAAAATTCATCTGTTGATTCTAAAATAATATTAAACAAAGATTTAAAGTCATTCCAACGCTCCAATTTACTAAAAGAATAGTTGTGAAAAATAGGAGTGAAAATACCTCCAACTTTTTTTACCTCTTCTATGGCCCTTTCTAAAGTTTCCCTTTTATCTAAATAGGATTCATACTTAAGTAATGAAAAATCCATTAGTTGGTAAGGATGTATCATTAATGGAGTTTGCACTTCATAATCAATATCATAAAATAAAAAGGGAAATGAAGTACCAGCTCTAAATCCAATTTCATCAGGGTACCCCATTGAATAATCTTTTTTTATTTCTAAATCAACGTAATTTCGGTATGCTGTTGGTAGATTAACTTTTGAAAATGAAGCTCGAACTTTAGCCGTAGTTGAATTTAAAACACTGTCTAATTTTTGCTTTTCTTTTTTTAAAATTGAAAAATCCCCAAGTGCAGCAAATGAACATTTAAGGCCAACTTCACAATAATCGCGCATTGATTTTATAAGAGTTATAAAACTTTTTTTATTTATGGAAATATTTTTATCAAAAGAAGTGTAATCACCAACTAAAAAAAACAAAGTAAATCTATTTTTATTTTTTTTTTGTCGGTTTATTATCCAATTATAGTTATCATAAGGATCTTTCTTTAACTTAAATAAAACAAAAAAACGATCATAAAATAATTGGAACCTAAAATTAATTAAATCTGAAAATACTCCCCCCAATGTTCTAAACAGTCCTTTATGCTTAAAGTAATATGCCATGGGTATATCTATAACTGGGTCAATTTTATATTTTTTTTCTGGGAACTTTTGCTCTGGAAAATATTTTTTAAGTTCATTTTTAAAATATAATGCCCATATATCAACTACAGGTTGGTTTAAAAAATCATGTTTAAATGATATACTATCATTTTTTGTAAATCTGCCAAAATTATCTTTAACATGTGGAAGGTATTCTTCATATCGACTTAATAAATAAAAAGCTGCAGAAAAAATATCAAAAGGTAGATTTCCAGACTCGCCAGAGTAAAAAAAACATTTTGTATCTCTCCAATTTTTAATATTAATTTCGACATCTGTAATACCTTGATCAAAAAGTAATCCGTGACTTTTTACAAAAAACTCTGTTCCCAAAGGCTGAGAAGCGTACGATATTTTTGGTCCATCATGAGAAATGAAAGTCTCAACTTTGGTAGTAAAACTTATTGGAATACCAAGAATTCTTGTACAAATTTGATTAAACACAAACTTTAATCGACTTGTAACAACACTAGTATAGATTAAAAGCATTAAAAATTAATTTATGAATAACTAAAATAAGTTATTTCTTTGATAATAATATTTATGCCTTTAAGATTTATTCTCTATTGTATTTTTTAAATTATTAATATTTAACCCACCATAGTTGCCTGAGCTCATAAACAGAAGAGATGTATTTTCATAATCTTTTGATTTTAAAAACTTTTCTAAATCAGGAGTATTATTAAATACATTTAATTTTTTATGTTTAAAAGATATTTCAATTTTATCAAAACTAATTTCATTAATCTTCTTTATTTCTATTGCTTTTGCAGAGTAAAAAACAATTGCTTCGTCTGCATATTTAAGTGTATTTTGATACTCACTAATGAAATTTTCATTTAAACTACTATAAGTATGAAGCTCCAAACAAGCTATTAATTTTCTGTTTGGAAATTGTTTTTTTACTGCACAAGTTGTTGCACTAACTTTACTAGGGGCATGAGCAAAATCTTTAAATATAACAGTAGTGTTAAATTCAAAAAATTTCTCTAAGCGTCTTGAAGCACCTGTGAATGACGAGATTCCTTCGTAAAAATCATCCTCGTCAATACCCATTTGTTGACATATCCATTTAGCACCAGCAATATTACTTAGATTATGTTCGCCAAAAATATTTAATGGAATTGGACCTTCATTAGTATTTAAAAATGTAATTCCATTGTTTATATAAAAATCAGGTGTTTTGTAAGGAAACTTTTTAATAGGGTTATCACTTTGTTCTACAATTTTCTTTACCTCAAGGTCTTCTTCATTATATGTAATGCTTCCTCCACTTACAATTGAGTTAACAAAGACTGAAAACTGATTTTTATAATCTTCAAAATTTGGAAAAACATTAATGTGGTCCCATGCTATACCACTAACCAAAGCAATATTTGGTTTATAGTGATGAAATTTAGGTATTAGATCAATTGGAGAACTGAGATATTCATCACCTTCTAAAATAATAAAATCATTGCGATCGGTTAGGTTAACCATAACGTCAAAACCTTCTATTTGAGCTCCTACCATAAAATCACATGATTTGCTATGATATTTCAATACATGTAGGATCATGGATACAATCGTTGTCTTGCCATGACTACCACCAATTACAACTCGAGTTTTAGCTTTAGACTGCAAGTATATAAATTCTGGATAAGAGTATATATTTAAATTTAAAGATTGAGCCTTAATTAGTTCAGGATTATCTATCTTGGCATGCATGCCTAATATTATAGCATCAATTTCGCCAGTAATTTTGTTAGGGAACCAACCTTCTTTATTAGGCAACAAACCAGAGGCCTCTAATCTTGATTTTGAAGGATCAAATATAACATCATCACTTCCACTAACTTCATATCCTTTATTGTGCAATGCTAATGCAAGATTATGCATAGCAGCTCCACCAATGGCAATAAAATGAATCCTCATGATTATTTTTTAATTGTGAATATACGTTTTAGTGATAAAGTTATATGATTATAGCTTTAATAGTTGTTTTTTCTTTTCTTTGGCGTTTTCAAATTCTGGATCTAACATTAAAGAATTGTCTAAACTTTTTAATGCAGAATTTATATCTCCTAATCTAAACTCTATATCCGAAATTTCATAATAAACAATATTTAAAGGATATCTATCAACTGCGCTATAATCTTGAACATATCTTTTTAAATATAATAATGCTTTTTCCAAATCTGAATCTATTAAATCTATTCCGACACCTATCTGATAATTAATATTATTATTAATTATACATTTATTGTTTTTAATACAATCATTTTTAAACCATTCTTCGAGTGCTTTCCTTATAAAAAAAATAAAATTATCATTGTCATCTTTTTCTTTTGAAATATAGGCCTTAGCGAAAAAACCATTTAATTTAGACAGCTTTTCAAGCTTGTTTGAATATTGCCAAGCTTTTTCAAAGTCACCTCCTAAAATAATTGGCAGCTGAGAATAAAGTTCAATCTGTGCCCAATATAATTCTATAGAATTAGGGTTTAAATATTCCGCTTTGTTAAATGCCTTTTTAGCTTGTTTTAAAAAACTCAATGATTTAAGCTTAGAACCATTTTTTGCCAACATTGCTAAAACACCTCCATATTTAAATTGATAATTTGAGTTATTGTCTTCTAATAAAACTAGGTTTTCATAAGGCTCTAAAGCCTGATTCCATGACCCAATAGAACTATATAAATCACCCAATGATTCTAAAGCATCTAAATCATTTGGTGAATTTTTTAAAAGATTTAAATAATAAGACTCCGAAGATTTAAAATTATTATTTTTCGAAACTTGTCCAAACATTAGGTTTAGTCCAAAAAATAAAAAACAATAAAAAAACAAATATTTCATGGCCTATAGGAAAGAATTTATTTAATGAATCATTTATTTAATTGTTTCCAAAGTAAATCTTTAAGTTCTACTATTCCAGTTTGGGCTATTGATGAAATAAAAATATAATCGATTGTTAGTTCCAAATCTAACTGGGACTTAAGTTCTGACTTAAGCTCTTCGTCTAAAAGATCACTCTTTGAAATAGCAATCAAGCGATCTTTATCTAATAACTCAGGATTATATCTTTTTAATTCATCGCTAAGAATTTTATATTGTTCTTTTATACTTTTAGCGTCTGCGGGTATTAAAAACAAAAGAATTGAATTTCTTTCTATGTGTCTCAAAAAATAGTGCCCTAATCCTTTACCTTCAGCGGCACCTTCAATAATTCCTGGAATGTCAGCCATCACAAAAGATTTATAATCTCTGTAATTGACAATACCTAAATTTGGTTTCAAAGTTGTAAATTCATAATCAGCAATTTTAGGTTTAGCGGCAGTTACAACGGAAAGTAATGTTGATTTACCAGCATTAGGAAACCCAACAAGTCCAACATCAGCTAAAATTTTTAACTCTACAGTAACATTTTTTTCCTCTCCTGGAATCCCAGGCTGAGCATAACGTGGTGTTTGATTTGTTGAAGATTTAAAATGCCAATTTCCACGCCCCCCTTTACCGCCTTCACAAAGAATTATTTCTTGATTGTGATTTGTGATTTCAAAAAGAAATTTACCAGATTCTGTGTCTTTTACAACTGTTCCAAGCGGTACTTCAATAAATACATCTGTTCCGTCAGCACCAGTACTTCTATTCTTACTTCCATGTTCACCATGACCGGCTCTAAAGTGTTTTTTAAACTTCAAATGATGTAGTGTCCAAAGATTTTGATTACCTCTTAAAATTATATGCCCTCCTCGACCACCATCTCCTCCGTCCGGGCCTCCCTTTGTAATATACTTCTCACGATGCAAATGAATAGAACCCTTGCCTCCATTTCCTGAACAAGAATATAATTTAATATAGTCAACAAAGTTCCCTTCTGTCATAGTTTAATCTAAATATTATTTACGACTGAATTTAATCTGCTTGTTATTTCTTCAATCGTACCAACACCATCAATTCCGTAATACTTCCCTTTGTCTTTGTAATAATTTTTTAAAATTGCTGTTTCTGAGTAATATGTTTTTATTCGATTTCGAATAATTTCTTCAGTTGAATCGTCAGTTCTACCACTAGTTTCTCCGCGCTTAAGCAAACGTTCGATTAAAATCTCGTCTTGAACTTCAAGGGCAATCATCGCATTTAAATTTGAATTATGACTCAACAAAATTTTTTCAAGTGCATCAGCCTGAAAAGTATTTCTTGGAAATCCATCAAAAATAAAACCATTTTCGTTAAAGTTATTTGAAACTTCGTCTCTTAGCATATCAATGGTAACTTGATCTGGGACAAGAACTCCCTTATTTATATATGATTGTGCTAAATTTCCTAAATCTGTTTTATTTTTAATATTTTTTCTAAATACATCACCAGTTGAAATATGTGTCAAACTGCGTTCAACTTTTAAAAAATTAGCTTGAGTTCCTTTTCCAGCACCGGGTGGTCCAAATAATACAATATTTAACATGTTTTTTAATGTTGTTTTTAACAAAAAAGCGATTACATTTTTTGCAGTTACATTTATAAAATTAAAGAACAAAGATAATCAAATACAAAGGCTAAGGTATATTTTCAAGATAGATTTTGATGTATGTTTTCATTTTTAAGTGTATTTTTGTAACTAACTTTAATATCAATTTCCTTGGAATATTTTTCTTCAAAACATAAACTAGGTATTTTGGGAGGCGGTCAACTTGGGAAAATGTTGCTTTACAACACTAGGAAATTTGATATTCATACTTGCGTGCTAGATCCTAATAAAGACGCTCCTAGTAGGTTATCTTGTAATTCTTTTTATCAAGGAGATTTAATGGATTTTAAAAGTGTTTATGAGTTTGGAAAAAATTTAGATACACTAACAATAGAAATTGAAAATGTTAATGTCGAAGCTTTAAAGGCTTTAGAAAAAAATGGGATTAAAGTTTATCCCAGTTCAAAAACTTTAGGAATAATCAAAAATAAATCTAGACAAAAAAACTTTTACCAGAAAAATAATATCCCAACTGCAAATTTTGACACATATAAAAGTGTCTCAGAACTAAAGGACAATATTTTATCTAATAAGCAGCAACTACCTTTTGTTTGGAAAAGTACAGAGTTTGGTTATGATGGAAATGGAGTAAAAATTATTCGTAAAATTGATGATCTTAATTCAGTTCCCGATGTTGAGTGTATAGCAGAAGAATTAATTCCATTTAAAAACGAATTATCAGTAATAGTTGCTAGAAATCCTAATGGTGAAATGGTATCATATCCTGTTGTGGAAATGGAATTCCATCCAGAAGCTAATCAAGTTGAATATGTTCTTTGCCCAGCTAGAATTTCTGAAAGTATTGCAAATAAAGCAACTTCAATTGCTTTGAAAGTAGCAAAAGCGTTTAGCGATGTTGGTCTTCTTGCAGTAGAAATGTTTTTAACAAATGATAACTCTATTTTAATCAATGAAGTTGCTCCAAGACCTCATAACTCAGGACATCATACTATTGAATCTAGTTATACTTCTCAATTTGAACAACATCTTAGATCTGTATTAAATTTACCTTTAGGTTCTACAAAAAATAAGTCTTGTGGTGTAATGGTAAATTTAGTTGGTGCTGAAGGACACAAAGGTTTAGTTCATTATAAAAATATTGATAAAATAATGGAACTTGAAGGCGTAACTCCTCACATATATGGAAAAAAGCAAACTCGCCCTTTTAGAAAAATGGGGCATGTTACAATAATAAACTCAGATATTGAAAAAGCAAGAGCAATTGCTGAACAAGTAAAAAAATCAATTAAAGTAATAAGTAAATAATATGGCAAAAATTGGAATTATTATGGGTAGTGACAGTGATATGCCTGTCATGAAAGATGCAATTGAAATTCTTAAAAGTTTTGATATTGAAATTGATGTAGACATTGTGTCAGCCCACAGAACCCCTAAAAAATTATTTGAATATGCAAAAAACGCTCACCTAAATGGTATTAAAGTTATAATTGCTGGGGCAGGTGGTGCAGCTCATCTTCCTGGAATGATAGCTGCTATCAGTCCTTTACCCGTAATAGGTGTCCCTGTTAAATCTAGTAATTCTATTGATGGGTGGGACTCAATACTTTCAATTCTGCAAATGCCTGGTGGTGTCCCAGTTGCCACAGTAGCATTAAATGGAGGTAAAAATGCTGGAATATTAGCTGCTCAAATTATTGGATCTTCAGATACATGCGTATTAGATAAAGTTAAACTTTATAAAGAGGGGCTTAAGATAAAAGTTGAAAAAGCATCTGAAAATTTAAAATCATAAAGTACTAAATTAAACTATGAATGTACTAAAAGCGCCTTTTAATACGCGCTACGAAACAGCACCATTCTCTAAAATCAGAAACATAGATTTTATCCCAGCTTTTGAAAAAGCAATTGCTGAGGCAAAAAAATCAATTGATATTATATCTTCAAATCCAAGTTCTCCAAATTTTGAAAATACTATTGAAGCCTTAGAATTTTCATCACTTTTTTTAGAACAAATTTCAAGCATATTTTTCAATCTCAATGCAGCTGAGACAAACGATGAAATTCAAAAAATTGCTCAAGAAATATCGCCAAAACTAACATCTTTTTCAAATGATATTACTCTAAATGAAAACCTTTTTTTTAGAATAAAAAAAATTTATGAAAGCAATTCAAAATCTGAATTAACTACAGAGCAAAAGACCTTGCTCGAAAAAAAATATAAAAATTTTTTAAGAAATGGTGCAAACTTAAATTCATCTGAAAAAATAAATCTTAGAGATATAGACAAAAAACTTAGTGTTTTGAGTCTTAAATTTGGTGAAAATTTATTAGCTGAAACTAATAGATTTAGACTACATGTAACTAATAAAAATGACTTGGACGGTCTACCAGAATTTGCAGTTAACGCTGCAAAAACATTAGCCGAAAAAGAAAATAAACTAGGCTGGCTTTTTTCTCTAGACTACCCTAGTTATATACCGTTCATAACTTATATCAAAAACAGGGAATTAAGAAAAAAAATGGTATTAGCTTTTGGCAAAAGAGGGTTTTGTTCCGATAAATTTGATAATCAAGAAATAATACTAAACATTGTAAAGCTAAGACATAAACGTGCAAATTTACTTGGCTACAAAACTCATGTAGATTATGTATTAGAGGAACGCATGGCTAAATCTTCAAAAAAAGTAATTACTTTTTTGAACAAATTAAAAACAAAAGCACTTAAAAAAGCTAAAGACGAATTTATAGAGCTGAGTGCTTTTGCTAAAAAAATAGATGGTATTGATAAGCTTGAAAAATGGGATAATTCCTACTATTCTGAAAAACTTAAAAAAGAAAAATTTGATATTGACGATACTATTTTAAAGCCATATTTCAAACTAGAAAATGTTTTAGATGGAATATTTAAAATTGCTGAAAAATTATTTCAAATACAATTTACCAGATCAACTGAAATTGATACTTATCACAAAGATGTGTTCTCTTACAAAGTCACAAATAAGGTTGGCGATCTAGTAGCAATTTTTTACACTGATTTTTTTCCAAGACCTGGAAAAAGAAATGGTGCTTGGATGACATCTTTTAAGCCTCAATATGAATATAAAAAACATCGCCCACACGTATCAATTGTTTGTAACTTCACAAAACCCACAAAACATGAACCATCCTTATTAACTTTTAACGAAGTTAAAACATTATTTCATGAATTTGGCCATGCCCTACATGGTATGCTCGCAGATACAATGTATCCGAGCTTATCAGGTACTAACGTTGCTTGGGACTTTGTAGAACTTCCTAGTCAACTAATGGAAAATTGGTGCTACGAAAAAGATGCATTACAATTATTTGCAAAACATTATGAGACAGGTGAAGATATTCCAATGGAATTAATTGAAAAAATAAAACTAGCTGGTCAATTTCAACAAGGCATGCAAACCCTTCGACAATTAAGTTTTGGAATATTAGACTTAAATTGGCATAGCCATAATCCAAAAAAAATTGAAAGCGTAAAAAGATTTGAAGAAAAGATATTTTGTGATACTGAATTGTTCCCCTCTGTTGATCAAATCTGTATGTCTACAGCTTTTGCTCATATTTTTCAAGGGGGTTATTCTTCAGGATATTACAGCTATAAATGGGCCGAAGTATTAGATGCAGATGCTTTTGCTTATTTCAAAGAAAATGGAATTTTCAATAGGGAAATAGCCAACAGTTTTAAAACAAATATTTTGAGTAAAGGAGGGACAGAAAACCCAGAGCTTTTGTACAAAAAATTTAGAGGGAAAAAAGCATCTATTGATGCATTAATTGAGAGATCTGGATTAAAATAATGAACTAATCCATAATAAAAAACCCCACATAATAGGTATTCCCTCAACCCACAAAGCAGTAAAATTTAATTGTCTTTTTGAATTACTTTTACTTAGCATAAATGCTGTTATAATTAGAATACAAAGGAATATAATTTTATATTGGATTAAGTGATTTTGAATTAAAAGTTCTAAAATGGCAATTATTATCAGAAAACAAAACCCTAAATATTTTGTATTTTTTACTCCAATAGTTTGTGGAATTGTTGATAGATTTAAATCATCATAACTTAAATCTCTAATTTCGAAAGGCAACATTAATACTACTACGAAGAGAAAGCGGGTAAAAAGAGTAATTAAATTTTCTTTAGAAAAGAAAATAGATGATTCTAGTAAAGGTAAACCTACAGATGTAAATGCCCAAACCAAGGCAATAATATAAACCTTGAGTCCTTTTATTTTTCTCAAACTTGGTGATTTTTCAAACGGTATTTCATAAGTAAATGTTATAAAACATAAAATAACAGCACTTAATTTCACAGACGATTTTAGCTGAAAAAATGAAAAAATGATTGTAATAAGACTCAAAAAACTTAGTAACTGAATCTCCTTAAATCGAGATGTTAAAGATCTATAATGAAATTTTGTAATTCCAAAATATTTAATAAAATTATATCCTAATACACTAGAGAAAAAAACAAATAAATAGAAATTTAAGGAAATATTTAATTTGTAAATAATTTCAGTTACCAAACACATTGATATGACTGACGCAGCTATGTGTAAACTACTATCTATATAAAATTTAATTAATTGTTTGATCAAATTCATTTGGCAAAAATAGAGAAAGTGTTGATAAGCTAAAAAATCAGTTAAAAACTTTAATTTTTAAGCAAAAAAAAACTTGAATAAATCCGTAATTTTGCAGTAATCAAACAAATAAAAATATGAACCCAGATATTTTTTCTCATAGACATATTGGACCAACTGCATCTCAAATTAAAGAGATGTTAGAAGTAATAAATATTGAAAGTGTTGATAAATTAATTGATGAAACTGTTCCACAGAACATCAGAATAAAAGAACAAATAGAATTAGATCAACCAATGAGTGAACAAGAATATCTAGAACACATCCAAGTTTTAGGTAAAAAAAATAAAGTTTTCAAATCCTACATTGGAATGGGATATCATCCGTGTAATTTACCAGCTGTAATTCAAAGAAACATCTTGGAAAATCCTGGCTGGTATACTGCATATACTCCCTATCAAGCTGAAATCGCACAAGGTCGCCTTGAAGCTTTATTGAATTTCCAAACCATGATTACTGATTTAACTGGAATGGAACTTGCAAATGCATCTTTACTAGACGAAAGTACATCTGCTGCTGAGGCAATGGCTCTTCTTTATTCTGTAAGAGACAGAGCATCAGCCAAGGCTGGAATAGTGAAATTTTTTGTCTCTGACGATGTTTTACCTCAAACAATTTCTGTTTTAAAAACAAGAGCCATACCAATCGGAATTGAACTTGTAATCGGCAATGCAGAAGAATTTAATTTTTCAAGCAATTACTTTGGAGCACTTGTACAATACCCTGGTGCATCTGGTAAAATTATTAATCTTAAGTCTTTTATTTCAAAAGCAAAAGACAGCAATATTAAAGTTGCTGTATCATCAGACATTTTGAGTTTGGTTTTGCTTGAAGCCCCAGGAAATATCGGAGCAGACGTAGTTGTAGGCACTACACAGCGATTTGGTATTCCAATGGGATACGGTGGACCACATGCAGCTTATTTTGCAACAAAAGAAGCTTATAAAAGATATATACCTGGTAGAATCATCGGTGTTACTAAAGATATGGATGGAAATAGAGCCTTGAGAATGGCACTTCAAACTAGAGAACAACATATAAAAAGAGATCGAGCCACTTCAAATATTTGTACTGCTCAAGTTTTACTCGCAGTTATGGCTGGGATGTATGCAGTATATCATGGTCCAAACGGCTTACGCTATTTAGCTGAAAAAGTAAAAAAACATACTTCAATTTTAGCAAATTCTCTTGAATCAATAGGAATTAAACTTAAAAACTCAACATTTTTTGATACAATTCAAATCACCAATATTAATTCTGAAAAAATAAAACAAATTGCTTTAAAAAAAGAAATAAATTTTTATTATCCTGACAATAAAACAGTATCGATTTCGATAAATGAAACAACTAATTCTAATGATTTAAAAATCATTTTAAGTGTCTTTTCTGAAGCACTATCAGTTGGTGAAATTGAAAAAAAATCTGATAAAGAATATATTCCAAAAGAAAACTTAAGGACAAGTAATTTTTTAACAAGTTCAGTATTTAACAAATATCACTCTGAAACTGAGCTAATGCGTTACATAAAAAAGTTAGAGCGCAAGGATTTAGCATTAAACTACTCCATGATTTCTTTAGGTTCATGTACCATGAAATTAAATGCTGCGGCCGAGATGCTGCCCTTGAGCTGGTCAAACTGGAATAACATACACCCATTTGTCCCACAAGATCAAGTTTTGGGTTATAAAGAAGTATTGGATAGTTTACAAATACAATTAAATAAAATAACAGGTTTTTCTGGAACTTCTCTTCAACCAAACTCTGGTGCTCAGGGTGAATTTGCTGGCTTAATGACAATTAAAGCATATCATGAATCAAGAGGAGATGGGCATCGCAATATATGTATCATTCCATCTTCAGCTCACGGAACAAATCCTGCTAGTGCCGTAATGGCGGGGATGAAAGTAGTTGTAACTAAATCATCTGAAAATGGAAATATAGATGTCGAAGATGTTCGTGAAAAAGCAAAAATTTATAAAGATGACCTTGCTGCGCTAATGGTAACTTACCCGTCAACACACGGAGTTTATGAATCTGAGATCAAAGAAATAACTAAAATTATTCACGAATTTGGAGGTCAAGTTTACATGGATGGCGCAAACATGAATGCACAGGTTGGACTTACTAGTCCTGGTAAAATTGGTGCTGACGTTTGTCATCTAAATCTGCACAAAACTTTTGCTATTCCACACGGTGGTGGAGGACCTGGTGTTGGACCTATATGCGTAGCAGAACAACTTGTGCCATTTTTACCTGGAAACCCAATAATAAAAACAGGTGGTAATCAAGCGATAACATCAATATCTGGAGCCCCATTTGGATCTGCTCTAGCGTGTTTAATTTCTTATGGTTACATTAAAATGCTAGGTACTATTGGATTAACTGACTCAACAAAAATTGCAATTCTTAACGCAAATTACATTAAAGAGAGATTAGATGGTTATTACAAAACACTATACACTGGTGAAAAAGGAAGAGCAGCCCATGAAATGATTATAGACTGTAGAGAGTTTAAATTAAAAGGAATTGAAGTTACAGACATAGCAAAAAGACTTATGGATTACGGCTTTCATGCACCTACTGTTTCTTTCCCTGTAGCTGGGACTATGATGATTGAACCAACAGAGAGTGAAAGTAAGTATGAAATAGACAGATTCTGTGATGCTATGATTTCTATCCGTGAAGAAATTGATTCGTCAAAAAAGTCTGATATGAATAATCCTCTTAAAAATGCTCCTCACACCTTAGAAATGATAACAACTGATAATTGGAAATTACCATATAGTAGAGCTACTGCTGCATTTCCATTAAAGTATATACGAGATGATAAATTTTGGCCCTCAGTTCGTCGCGTAGATGATGCCTATGGAGACAGAAATCTAATTTGCACTTGTGCCCCAATTGAAACATTTATAGAAGCATAAACTACAATTCATGAATATACATATAACTGGGACAGGAAGTTATATTCCAGAAATAATTAAAAAAAACAGTGATTTTAGTAATCATTCCTTTTTTAGTATTGAAGGAGATTCCATTGAGACTCCTACAGATGTCATAGTTGATAAATTTAAAGCAATAACTGGAATATCTGAGCGACGTTACGCTAATAATAGCCTATCAACCTCAGATCTTGGCGCAAAAGCCGCAGAAAAAGCAATTAAAAATGCTAAAATTGATC
>Ga0213865_10001606_pt1 | contig 14627 bp, 19 predicted proteins | sample PICome_6_FD_160100 | JGI IMG/M metagenome (GOLD analysis project Ga0213865, IMG submission 160100) | Coastal seawater microbial communities near Pivers Island, North Carolina, United States - PICO282 | ecosystem: Environmental > Aquatic > Marine > Coastal | place: USA: North Carolina...
TTTTTCTGGTGCTCTAGCTGAAATATAGCTAGTAAGCTGTGGAGTGTCTGCTAACATTTCTTCAGAAATTCTAAAGTATGTTCCAATTTTTCTAACATTGCTGTCAGATGCAGTCATATCAAAATCTGATTGTGCCAATGTAGCTCCCTCAGCAGCAGTTGCAGCACCATTTGAATATCCTGATTCTTTTACGAATCTAATAACATCAGAGCTAGTTGATCCTTGTGGGATTAATTGTCTAATGTGAACTGGTCGAGTTGGATCATATTTGTATCCAGCAACTCTATCAGCTGGGATAACTTCCCCAGTAAAGTCAGCACCAACAGTCATGTCAGCTTTAACTTCAAAAGATGCAGATCTTGAGTTCCCTTTTACAAGGTTTTCAATAGCACCATCATTTATTGACTTAATTAAGCCACCTTTGAAAGTTAGATTTTCATTAGCTTTTGCTTCAAGATTTTTCTTGTTAGCAACTTCCATTTGATCTAATCTCTCATTAAATTTGTTAGCAAGGTTTGAGATTTCGCTTTTAAGCATTTCATCTGCCTTACCAGTAGCACTTTCTAGTGCTTGTCCATGAGCTTTTTCCAATTTAGCATCTATAAGATCCCCAATTTGGTCAAGCTGTTTTTTTACATTTTCTTCCATTTTAGTAAGAATTATTTAAGATTATTTAACAAGTATTTATAAACATCAATCTCATGCTTGACTTCGACTGGCTCAGTAGTTTCCTCAACTGGCTGAGTAGCATTAATGAAATATGTTTTGAGTTTGATAATTTCGGATTCTAAAGCATATCCCATATCATCTGAGATATTGCCTTTTCTAATTAATTTACAGATATTATCATATCTTTTGTAAATCTGATCAATATTAGTTGTGCCTTTAACATCTAATATCTTAGCTTGATCATTTGCTGCTAAAGTAACAGCACTAATTTCATATAGTTTTACTTCCTTTATTTCTCTGTAATCACCTTTTTGTTCTTTAACTATTGGCATAATACCAACAGAGTTTTCAGTAATCACACCAGCTTTCATAAGCTCAATAACATCAGTTCCAAGTTGTGTTTTAGGTACTTCGGCAACAAATACTAAACCTTTGTCATCTTCATATAACTCCTTCATTTTACCTATTGGTTGCATCATATCATGTTGATATAAATACTTAACCCTTGAACCATTTTCTTGTATTGTCTTTTGATATGCTCCTTTTCTAATAATGTCTTGGTCGCTATCTTTATTATCAAAATAAGAACCATAACCTTTTACGATACCATTCTTTTCATCAAAATCAGAAATAATGTCGCCTAGAGGAGCTGCTTTATAAATAAATTCCATATACATATATTTTTTGTAAAATTACTAAAATAATTTTTAATCTTTTGTCAGCTCGTTGATTGCTAAACCAGCACCAATATTAAATAGTAGATTACTTGATGAGCTGGGTTGATTTGATTGATCTGGATAATAAATAGCTGAGCATCTACAATTTACCACATTTCTAGCTGAACCCTCACCTGGTCGCATCATAGCTTCGCCACCTACAATAAAAGAATCTTTGTGTTTTACCTTTTGCCCATTAGCAACAGCATGCCAATCTCTCTCCCTACCATCTAATGATGTTGACCATTCTTTAATTAAGTTTTCACCAGGAAAAACAGTTAAGGCACTTTGCTCAACTCCATAGTTTGCAGCTCTAGTAGTTTCTGTTCTAACTAATCTTTGAGCTTGGTATCTTGAATATTTAGTAAATTGTTTTTTTAGTATTCTCGCTTTTTGATCATAACCTAAACCCATAAACTCAGGATCAGCAAATAATCTTTGTGTTATTTTAATTAATGTTTTTTTTGCAGTTCCACTTACTAAAACAACATTTGTTGCTGCTACTTGTTTAGCATATAATCCAAATGCAGATTGCCATTGAGTTACATACTCTTTACTGCTAACACCTTTTTTTATGTATTTGTCAAAAGTTCTAGCATACCATTTAGCAAAATGCATTGATGTATCTTGATATAACTCATTATATAGTTTGTCAAAAAAATCAACAGTAAATAAATATTGATAGTTGGTGTTGCCAGTATTTAAAACTTTGTCAACACCTTTATTGTATTCAGTTTGATAGTATCTTGTAAATCTTGAGATATTTCTTTTTTCTGTTATTCTCCTTTGTTTTTCAAAAGCATCTCTCCATTTAGCATTGCTCATTTTTATTTATCGGATTTATAAGTTGCAACCTTTGGTGAAAAATCTTTTGGTTTTGCATCTTTTTTTATCTTAACTTTAATAACATTATTTTTTTTATCACTATCTTCAACAGCTATTGGTTGTGGATCTTCAATGTCAATATCATTGCCAGATGCTGGAATTAAATTAGCTGGGATATAATAGTCATCTAATATTGGGTTTTCCTCATCAGCTCCAAAACTCATTGCAGCTCTTTTTTCATTTGGAGTTAACCACCATGCCTTAGCCATTTGATCAACTACCTTTTCAGTTTCCTCTTGTAATTCTGGTATTGAACTATAATCAAACTCAATACAAAGTTTTTCACCATACTTAGGTGCTAACCATCTATTTAACTCATCAGCAATTTTATTTAACTCAGGAATAACACAATTTTGGTATAATGCCTTTTTAGCTTCTTTTACGTTATTATACGTTGAGCTTTCTGTATTATTTAAAAGTACAGCTGGTACAGAATAGATATTGCATAAATCTTTTATAGATGCATTGTATTGTTCAATTAAACTAACATCACTTGCATTTAATCCAAAGTTTACCCAAGATAATTTTTTTGGAGTTATAATTATATCACCAGCATTTTCAGCACCTTGAAAGTTTTTTCTAAACTTGTCTTTTAATTGTTGTGCTTGAACCTCATTTAAATCACCCTCATCACTCATTAACACACCCCTAGCTGTTTGGTTTTGTAAATATTTAACCCCAGTTTGTACAGCTTCATTATTTGTTGTCATTGATCTTAAACCAGCTCTAAGAGGTGATTGACCATAAAGGTGTGAACCAGATCCATCAAAGTAAGGATTAAAATCTTTTATATGGCATATTTGATCAGCTGGTATTTTATATTGCCCATTATACTCAATAGCATATTCTTTAACTGGTTGCATAATGCCACCAGATATTATTTCAATTAATTGACTAGGCATAACATACAACTCTTTGTATTTACCAGCACCATTGCCAGTTTCTGGAGCAATACCATAAATGTATCTGTTACCAGTTAATTTGCCAAAAGCTATAATTTCAGTAATCCAGGATGCATAAGATTGAGCTGGGTTTGGTCGATCTAACAATTTATGTAGATCAGTATCTTGTAATTCAACTAATGCTTTCTTTTTTAGATAATTTGCTTTGTGCATAACACCAGAATCTAGTGTGCCACTATTCATTGCTTTATATCTTTTATAATCATTATCATTTACCTTTTCATAAACTTGAAATGGTATTGATGATGCTGCTTTTGCTATAATGTTTATTAGTGAATATACAGTTGCATTTTTTCTGTATCCCTCATTAATGTAAGTTGTGTCGTTTTCTGGATTCCAAACTATGCTTTCTCCAAGCCAGTTATAAATAGCTTTGTTATATTCTTGTGCTGTTTGTTGAGCATTTTTGGTCAATAGGTTTCTGAATCGGTCAAAGAATGATGCCATTAAAATAAAATTTTATGTAAAAATACAAAATAATAAATTCTTTTATTATACAACGAAAAAGTCATTTCTGTTTTTCCATCTTGAATAAACACAATATCGAATACTATCCATCAAATGGTCGTTCTGGTTAGGTTTTGGTTTATTGATTATTGTGCCATCTTTTAACTCATCATACAAATAAGATAGTTGCTCTTTTAATATATTACTTGATTCCTCGCTAACATATATCTCAAACTCTTTTAATAAACTGATCCCAGCATTTATACTCCCTTGACCTTTTACAGCTGGTTTTGCCCATACTGACATTTGCCTTAGTTCCTCTATACTTTTTGGCTCAGCACTATCACAATACATTAGCATATCATTTAGCTTTTGTTCTTTTAAAAAGTTTGCAATATCTCGGTTTGTCATTCCTTTTTTATACATTAATTCATGTATGTATAATTTATCATTGTGCCTACCAACTTTTACAATAGCTAGATTATCTTGGCTAAATCCAAAATCACAACCTAACACCTCATCATCAATTTCTGGAAAATCTTTGTATGGTATATAATTCCAGTTTTTAAATATTTGCTTTTCGCTAAATACTGCTCTTTGTCCCTCACCATATACTCGCCAATAATCTGGATCTCTCTCTCTTATTCTTTCAATCTCATTAATTAACTCTTTTGGTAAAAATTTATTGTCCTTGTATGTAGATAAAAAAAGTTCAGCATCATCTCTCTCAGCTAAATCATACAGATAGTGTATTGGATCAGATGGGTTGAAATCAATAAATATTTTTTGCCTGGTTCTCATTACTAGTTGTTGATAATCTTCAAAAAACAATTCATTACCCTCATTAATCCATAATATGTCTCTTGATGAACCTCTTATCTTTTGTGCATCATCGGCTGAAAACATTTCTAAAGTATGCCCATTAAATTCAAATGTGTTTTCTGACTTGTTATGAACCCCAAGCCAATAAATACCTAATTGCTTAGAAATATGCAGAAAATCCCTTAAAACCGATCTTTTGAGTGCTGGGAGTGTTTTTCTAACTATGCTAATTGTCAAAGGTTCTTTTTGAGTTGTCATCAAGTACAAACAATATTGCATTAAGCTCCAAGATTTACCAGATCTTGTGCCTCCTTGAAATATGTTTAATCTTTTATCAGAGTTTACAGCTTCATAAAATTGTTTGTTGCAATACTCTTTTACTTTTTGTCTTTGGCTGGTGTCCATTCAATTAGTTTGCTTTCAATAGAGCCATCATGTTGTATTTCTTGTCTTTCAACATAACCTCTTTTTTTTCCTTTTGTTTTTAGAAGGAATATTGTAGCAGTTGTGTTCCCCTCTTGTATTTGCTTATGTAGTTGGCTTTCAGCAAAATCTAAAGCTACATTTTGTAACTCATCAACTTTTTTCTTAAACTCCTTGTCTTTGTTGTAGTAATCATAATAAGTTGCTCGATTACATCCAACCTTTTTACAAGCTGTTGTAACAACACCTAAAGACAACTCTAGAGCTTCTAGTAAGTTCTTTTTTAGTGTGTTGGTTTTGTTGGTTCTTTTCATGCAACAAAATTACATAAAAAAAAGGGAGATTAACAAACCCCCCTTGTCTACCTAATGCCAATAGCTTCCACCTGGCTTTTTATATTAGGTTTTTATTAGTAAGCATATTGTTCGTTTATTTCTTCTAATTTATCTTGTGCCTCATTGATAGTTTCAAAAAAAGTTTCTTCACCTGTTTCAAAATCGGTAACAAGATATTCGACATCTTGACCAAAAGAACTAACAAGAGTAATGTTGTTTTCTAAAGCTATATATACATAGCCAGAATTTTGATTGAATCCTACTTCAAAAATATCCTCTCTAGAACAATTTTCAGAGTATGATTCCCATAATTTAGATAATGATTTTGCTTCTAAGTAAGCTGGATTTTCAAGGTTAACGTAATTCATAATTGTAATGTTTTAAATTCTATACAAATATAAAAGATTTTTTTTAATTACAAAAATTTTTTTTACTTTTTTTTAGTTTACTCTATACCTTTAAATGCTTTTAGAGGGTAAAAAACTAAAGTATTTCTATACCCATCTTCAAAAGTTGGTATAATTGGAGTAACACCATGCACATTTCTCCATGCTGGATATACTAACATTGAATTATCAGCACTATTTACAGTAGCACCATAATCAGGTACAGTAGTATGACCACCAGTTGAGTTTTTTCTTTTTGCTATAATAACATTAGCACACCCTACAAGGTTACCAGCATCTCTGTGAAAAGGTGCTGGAATATTATAATTTGAAATACTACTAGTAAACAAGTTTCCAAATCTCCATTTTTTACTTACGTTTTCTGATATAATGTTTTTTTGTTCTTTATATAAATTTGGTGTTATTTCTTTTATTATTTTTTCGCTCTCTAAACACAAAAGCAACATAGCTTTTATAAATGTTTGTGCTGTTTTTACATTATGCACACTACTAATAGTAGCATATGGTCGCCTCATATGAGGTTTGGGTGGCACACTTCCTATGATTGTTGAATATTGTAAAACTTCTTTATCTTCATTGCCATCACCAAACCCACTTGATCTTTTCATTACACTTTTGGGTACTCTTTTAGATCTTAATTCTTTATCTGCAATATCAGCTAGTTGAGCAGCTTTTTTATAATTTTTTGACAAATCAGCTATATAGAAACCTATCGGCTCACCCTCAAAATAAAATATACTATCTTCTGTAACATTAGGTTCAATAGTTCCACATATATCACCTACTTTAACATTGTGTTCAATTTGTTTTAAATCTACTTTTTTCATTTTCTAGTTTTTCAATTAATAATTTACCTACATATATTTTATTCTCTCTAAACTCTTTTACTAAGTCGAAAGCTCTTTGATAATCTTCTGCATCAAAAGGTATTTGTAATGCTTTTTTAACATTGCCAGTCATTTCATCTAGTTCGCCACCTAAATCAATATCATCTAAAATAGAATAATCTGGATTTTTATCAAACTCAGGTAAGTGTAAACCCCAGTCATTTAATAATTCAGTATTCCATTCATTAGCTAACATATCAAAATCCCAATCACCGAAACCTACATTATCTTTTATTATAAATTCTTTTTTTTGTTTTTCTGTCCAACCCTCTGCTGTATCAATCCAAACCTCTTTTATTCCAGCAGCTTCACATGCCTTCAACCTCATATTGCCACCTAAAACAACCATTTTTTCATCAACTATAATTGGTCGCTTTTCAAGCATTTCTGGAAATTCTTTAATAGATTTTACTAATTTTTTAAACTTGCCATCTCTAATATATCTTGGATTATTAGGATTTGGCTTCAATTTTTTTATGCTAATTTTCTGTATCATGTTTGCTGTGTTTATTATACAAATATAAGTTTAAATCCCAAATTTTGCTAGATGCAATGCTTTGATTCTCATATGTATGAGGTGATCTTGTTATTTGACCATTATTATCAATCTCAACATAACATTCTTTTTTAAACCTTATAGGTACTATATAGATTTTTATATTATGTTCTAAACACCAGGATTTTGCTTTTAAATATTTGTTCATTCTGTACCAGATATTATGTCTTTTTTACTTTGATTTTCAACTAGCATTGCAAAACCTAAAAACAAATAGTTTAAAGCATCTGCATATCTACTATCAATTGGCTCAGCTTGATGCATATGTGGATCACCAGCATGGCTTAAAATAGCTTGAATGTGCTTATTAAAAAACACTGCCCAAACTTCCATAGGTGTTATACCTATATTTTCAGCAGTTGATTTAAAGTTATGTAATACATCAATACTTTTGTTTGTGTATTCTGGTTGTTTAGCATTCATTATATCTAATGCTTTTTCTAGGATATATTTTTTTGTTTTAATAAATTCTTTTTGGTTCATAATATATTTAATTTAATTTTATTTGCTATTGCCTCAACAACATCAACAGTTACAGCATTTCCACACATTTTATATCTCTGAGAATCAGATATTAAACCTTTTTCCATACCATACTTTGTCCAATTATCAGGGAAACCTTGTAACCTTTCACATTCTATTGGAGTTAATCTTCTAATCTTACCAGTAGCTTGATTTATTTTATTTAAGCTAGAAATATACTCACTAGAACTACCTTGCCTACCAATAGCTTCAGTAAGACAATTGTGTGTTACTTTTTTTTTATTTGTAAATACACCCATATTACAAGCTGTATCTAATGTTTGTGATTGCTTTTTACCCACCCTACCTCTTTTGGTCATAGAACCAGGAAAAGCCAAATTTATTGAATCACCTATACTAGCTTCCTCATAACCTATTTTAGTTCCAGATGTTACTTTTATTTTTTCTTGTGAAATTTTGTTACGTTCACTAATGTAACTTCCTTGACTCGTTGCTGCTGCATATCTTGTTGTGATTGTAAGTGAGTTTGGGTTGGCTCTTGTTTCATTAATCTTTTTATTGTTTTCTGAGATAGGAAATATTTGTCCTCTACATTCTTTTGTAGAATATCCAACAAGGTAGATTCTCTCTCTATTTTGGGGTAAAAACCAGCTTGTATTAAGCAATTGCCATTCAAGTCGATAACCCCCAATGTTGGCAAAGGTTTGGATAATTGCCCAAAAGTCATCGCCATTGTTTGAGGAGAATGTTCCTTTAACATTTTCCCAGATAAAAACACTAGGTCGGCATTCACCGATGAGTCGTATTGCTTCACTAATAAGGGAGCTTCTAGCTCCTTGCATACCCCTACGTTTTCCAGCCAAACTAAAATCTTGGCAAGGTGATCCGAAAGTGATAAGGTCAATTTTTGGGAGTTGTCCTCCTCGAACATCTGTAACTGATCCGACATATTTACTATTTTTAAAGTTATTTTTATATACATCAATTGCATACTTGTCAATTTCTGAGAAATAAGATTCAATCTCATACCCAGCTTTTTCAAAACCAAGATGAAAACCACCTATTCCACTAAATAAATCTAATTGTTTTAATTTCATAATTATTAAAATGGTACATTATCTTTTATTACTTGTATTTTCTTTTCACCTTGAAATATCTCTTTATAAATACCCCCATTTTCAAAATCTGGAGCTATCTCAAAATCACCTAATTGTCCATTCTCTTTTCTTTTGACTTTTTCCACATGAACTCTAACTACATCACTTTTATATTTAGTTCTTTGCCCTATACACCTGTATGCAATCAAACCATTATATGCTTTATTAAAAAAGTCAGCACTACCAGAAATATCATAAAGAGTAGGTTTTTTATATACACCACCCTCACTTTCAATTTTTCTAGGATGTGCAACTAAAAATAAATGAGTGTTTGTTTGTTGACAAAATTGTGTTATTTGACTTAGTATTTTGCCTATATAACTATGATCTCTTTGTGCTGAGTGGTCAAGCATATTCCAGGGATCTATTACACATACATTTATACCTTTTTGAAATACAAGCTCTCTGAATGCATTTAAAATGCCTTTTAAGGTTAAGTTTTCTAAATCAATCTTAATCCAAAAAAAATGATCTTCAATAAAATCTTTAGTATTGTTTAGATCTTCACTATTACAATTCTTTTGATTTAATTTATTAGAAATTCTTTTTATGTGTCCCTCATAAGGAAAACTCTCAGGTGAAAACATTGCACATCTAAAATCATGTTCTAGTGATATATTACAAAGTATTTGATCTAATATATCTGATTTACCACTATTTGGAATACCACTAACAACTGTCCACTCACCAAATGCCATTTTAAAATAATTATCAGATCCTGGTAAACCTATTGAATAATTAGTAATCCCATTTTCATTATAATTTAAAACATCTTGCCAAATGTTATCTAAATTTAAAACACCCTCAAGTGGAAAATCTTTAGCTTGTTTTATGATATTTCTAAGTGTCTCAGCTCCCTTTTCAATTAAAACCTCATTGGCATCTTTATAATCACCAAACTCAACATACTTACATCTATATTTTCCAAATCTTCTAGCAAGTTCATTTCTAAGTTGCAAACCAGCATCATCATTATCAGTACAAAGTATTATCTCTTTTTTATCTTTAAAATATTGGTAGCAATTATCTAAGTATTCTAATTTTTGTGAACCTTTACTAGCACCATTTGGAACACTACATACACTATACAATCCAGCTTCATGTAAACTTAGTGCATCCATTTCACCCTCAACTATATAACATTTATCTAGTTCTTTAATATTATCAATGCCATAAAATATAAGTTCAGCTCCAGAAACTAATTTAAAATTCTTTTCCCCATCTCTATATTTTACATTTACAATTTCATTGTTTCTATAATAATTAAAATTTATACATCTACGTTTAGCTTGAACTTGTGGCATATATTCTAATGATTCACCAATTTTCCAATGAATTAAAGTTGGCTCAGTTATGCCTCTATTGCCAAACCATTTAATTACTCTCTCGGCAATGTTGGAATTTACTTTAGGTGGTAAAACATACTCAACTTTTTTCTTAAACTTAATACCTACATTGCCACCCCATCCACAATGATGACAATTATACAACCCCTCATCAATATTTACTGAAAGGCAATCATCTGTTTTATTTTTTCTAGTATGTGAGCATTTTGGACATTTGGTTTTTACAGATCCTTGAGATCTTTTTAGGTTAATACCTAGAGCCAACAAGTCATTATAGTGATTCATAAATAAAAAATTTCTTTAAATATAAAAATTAATTTTAAATATTTAATAAAAATAATAGTTCTTTTTTTGTTAAGAGATTACTTTTTTCAATAACATAGGATTTAACCCTAGTCATTTTTTTATTACAATCTTGAAAAACAATATTGTTTAAACTAAAACCCTCAAAAGTATAGTTTGGATAATTACAAGTAAACAAGGCAAATATTTTACAATCAGTATTTGCATATTCTGGAATCATAAGTGGATGATCTTTTCTATTTACTTTTACATCCACAGAATGTCCTAACCATTGGTGATCATAATCATCTGTTTTTAAAACTTTGCTAGTATTATGTATTTTAAAATCTGGATATAAATTGTTTTCCCTTGCAAATATAAACTCACCACCAAAACCAACTATGTTTAATTCAAGCATTGATTTTTCATTAACTGTCTTTGATCCATCCCAACCAGTTTTAATTTTATTGTTATGCCTTTGCTCAGCCGATAGCTTAACAATGGCTTGTTCGTATTTATCAAGAGTGTATATTTTACCTATTTTCATAACCCACAATAACCAGAATCACATTCATTAAATTCATTGTCAAACAACTCAATTTGATTGTCCCATTTTATTATATCACTAAATGATAAATTTTTTGATTTATACCAAACATCCTTTTCATGTTTAATTTTTTCTTTAGATGCAAACCATTCAATTTTATTAGGATGTTTATTATGCATTTTTTTTATAAGTAATGGGTGTTTATGAAAACAACCAACACAATTATTCATCCATGCAAATCTTACTGGTTTATTTTTCCAAAACTCAACAATTGTATCTTTAAACACATTATCTTTTATTAATGGAAATACTGGTTTTTGCCATTCTATTAAACCCCATTTATTTTGTGTTTTACGTTTACCAATAATAGCTTTCATTTCTAACAAACCATTTTTATTTGTTTTTTCTAAAGTTCTTTTAGCTCTTCTTTTTTCATTAGCTCTAAAACCTAAATTAAATTTGGCTGGTTTATTTATATTTCTTTGCCACCATTTAAACATTGGAACAAGTTTCATTTGTGTTGTACAAAATCTTCTTAATGGATCTGGCAAAGTTCCAGCACTATCTAAAACCTTTTCAAATGTTTTACCAGTTACCCAATCAATTTTTTCACCTATATATTGTTCAAGATCTAACATTGTATAAATAATCATATCATCTTCAAGTGTACCTATAAACTCTAAACCTAGTTTATCAGAAACTATTTGTCTTGTTTTTTTGTCAGGAAAAATACATTTAACATCATTTGTTCTAACTAAAGCAAAAACATTATGATCTGATTTATAATTAGCTGCTATATAACTAGATGTTTTGCCACCACTAAGACAATTAACTAATTTCATCTTATAAAGTTTTTTAGTTCTGCAATCTCATCTTTATTTAGAAATTGTGATAAATTAAATTCATTGAGTTTATTGTATTTAGTTATAGCACCTAATCTTTCAGAGCCATCTGGATCACTATATAATTTATATTCTTGTATGCCTTTTATTTTATAATAACATTTTGGCTTATTGTATTTTTTATTGTTTTCAATAAATCTATGTATATACATAATACCATTTTTATCATGGTTTCTAATTTTAGTTAATGTCAGAAAATTATTTTTCCAAAATTCACTTTGTCTAGCATTTTTAACAGCTAAATAAATTTCATCTAAACTATACTTATCAATGCGAACACATCTATCTAAACACACTTTCCATTTTTTAATTTGTGCATCAGTTTTTGGATGATACCTAGAATCAAATAAAGCAACAAAATGAGGGAATGCTTTTTGCATTTTCTCAGTTTGTGTAATATTACTCTTTATATTATTATTATTATATATAATATTACTTTGTGGTTCATTTTGGGGTTTCGGTTTTTGGGGTTCTGGTTTTTGAGTTTTCGGTTTTGCTTTTAGTATATAGTTATAACCTTTAAATTTGCCTTTGTCAGTTACTCTTTTTCTATTGACATAACCAGCATCAATTAGCTCATTTAACTTTCTACCAATAGCACCTTTAGATTCTTTGAAATGCCCACAAATAAATTGTATTGTTATTTCTTGTTCAGCTGTGTGAGAAAATAAATAAGCATACAAACCAGTAGCACCAACTGAAATACCTTTGTCCCTAAATATGTAGCTAGGTATAATAGTAAAGTTGTCAAACTTTTTAGGTTTTAAAATCTTATTGTATTTCATAAATAAGTCGCTAAGTAATAAAATTATTGTTTGTCAACCAAACCTTTAATTCCATCACAAAATGTTTTTAGCTCTCTAAAAGTGTCAAAAAATTGATTGTAAGTTATATCGCCATCTTCATACATAAACCAAAGCAGCTCCATTAAAAGATCAAACTCAGCTTCACTTGCAACCCCTATAAACTTATAATCATATTTAAACCCATCTGAGCTAGATTGTGTCCATCTTACCTTTTGATTTTCTTCCTCAAAATATATTTTTTTTGATCTAGCCATTATTTGTTATTAAAATATTTATCTATAATTTCAATGCATTCATCTAAATTATTACTCCAAACAGCCACCCAATTGTTGTTTTCAAGCTCTTTAAGCCACTTTTTTTGATTTGGTGTGGGTTTGTTATACCCAGCTTTTAATTCAATGGCTAAACCATTCTTAGTTTCGTTTGGTTCAAAAATCATTATGTCAGGAATACCAGGTTTTGTGCCTAAGTATTTCATTTTGTATTGTTCAAAGGGAGTTCTTTTGCCCTCATTAGCTACATGAGTAAATAATGTTTTTGGATATTTTAAACCTATATATCTCATAACTTGGTTCTGCAATACATCTTCTTTACCTAAATACTTAGCAAATGGATTCCTTTTCATAAAGTTTTTTTACAAAATTAAAAAATATTTAGTCAGTATCAGCCATTATGTAAATAACTCTTTTCATTTCTTGATTCTCTTGAAAGATTTTTTTATACTTTCTGTCTAGCTGTTGTAATCTAGTTTTTAAATGTTCGCATTGCATTAAATAAAAATTATGATCACTTACTAGCTTTTCAATTGATTTACCATTCTCTGTTTCAATATGATTTTTTTTTGCCTCTTTCACAATTTTATTATATAAATTATTCCTAACAATATCATGCTTAATAATATAAGGCAATTCTCTTAAACTATGCATAACAGTTGCATGATTCTTGTTAACCGATTTGCCAATTTTTGCAAAGCTCATCTCACCAAATTTTCTACATAAATAATAATAACAAGATCTAGCAAATACATAATCAAACTCTCTAGTAAGTTTATCTATTTTTAGATTAGTATGTTTTTCAACTATCTCCCTGTATTTTTCAGCTTTAGTATTATAATATATATGATCCATCTTTGTCGTATTTATACCAATGATAACCTGGCATAATACCAGATTCTAAATAAAGTTTCCATTTTGAAAATGCCTGTTTGTATGCATTTCTGCCAAACTCAATAATCTCATCACTTAAAGTGTAAACCTCAACTGTATAAGGATGAGTTGTTGTAACTGCTATAAATTTAAAAGTATCGACACCACACATATCCATATAAAATGCAGCTTGTAAGTGATATGCCCACTTATAGATATCTCTTTTAAATGCTTCTGGTGAATTGTCTTGACAAGTTTTAACATCACTAATAAAATTGGATATTCTATTAATGCAATCTGGTCGCACCCTAACATCAATACCCTCATATTGTGTATAGTGAGATAATTCAATTTCACCTTTACAGTATTTTTGAGCTAACTCATGTTGCCTAAAATTGCCAAGAATAGATTTAATTATTTCATGTGTGTCAGATTCTAAAATAATTTTACCATCAGCTAATTTTAATTGCTTTTCATATTCCTCTTTTCCAGCTTTAGTTCTTTTGTTAATTTTTTCAATGACATGATAAATATCATAAAAATCATCTGGCTCTAGTAATGCTTGATGAACAGCAGTTCCTAATGCCATTGCTGGTGTTTCTTTAAATTGTTGATTGATTAAATGATATACAGATTTTTTATATATCGTTTTTAAACCACTTGCACTTATGCTATCATGCGAATGGTATTGATCGTTACTATCTTTAATTACTTTCATAAACTTGTACTCTTTGTTTAACATGCTTTTGTATTGCTTTTAATAAATCTTTTTTTTCTTGTTCGGTTTCCAAAGATTCTGGTAACCTCATCCACCAATGTGTTGATTTATTTGGAAAAAATATGTCCTTAA
>Ga0213865_10001608_pt1 | contig 14622 bp, 13 predicted proteins | sample PICome_6_FD_160100 | JGI IMG/M metagenome (GOLD analysis project Ga0213865, IMG submission 160100) | Coastal seawater microbial communities near Pivers Island, North Carolina, United States - PICO282 | ecosystem: Environmental > Aquatic > Marine > Coastal | place: USA: North Carolina...
CGTCTCGGACCTGGTTGACATTAAATCCATAGGTGGAGCTATCGGAGTCGCGCTCGCGATAAATCAGCTGAAATCCAGCCCGGAGCTGACTAAAACTCGCTCCAGAGTCAAATACGTCCCAGGTTAAGTCTGCCGACAAATCCAAATTGTCATCGACCAACTCATCGTACCGCCGGATGATGGTGCCAGGCTCTAGAATGAAGCCGTTAAATAAAGAAGCCTGCTGGTCATTTGACGCTTGAAAATCATAGTTCTCTTTTAAACCCACTGGGTCGGTGGCACTAGACGTCGCCGTAAAGTCATATTCACGACGGTCAGGGGCGTATCGATCTGCCTGGCTCAGAGTAGCCTGCCATTCGAGGAAAAGCGCGCCCGTCTCATCCAGAAAGTGAGAGCCCAGTACCTGTGTCGATAAATACTGACGCTCTTCCCACTGGATGGTCTGCCTAAGCAGCGCCTGGAATTCATCCCCCTCCTGCCCTACCGATCGTTCCAGTTGGCTTTCGGTAACACGAGATGCCACTGTATTCCATTCGAAGGTGCTGTCGCCGACGTTCCAACCAACCGACAGTAGGCCGTTTACTTCAATGGTGTTGGTGTACTGGCGATACAGAAAGTTATCAGCGACCTCGCCCTGTGATTCGTACGTGTAGCGCTCTCCATCCTCGCGCTTGCTCCACTCGTTGGAGTAATTGGCTGCCGCATAAACGCCGAGCTCTGAGTTATCAAACTGGAAAAGGTCTCCCACATTAAAGCCCAACTTGGCGTCAGGGGTGGCAGATTTAAAATCCGGGTCAAAGCCATCCTCAATGAGGATGGCGCCGATGCGACGAAGTTCGCCCGCGGTGTAGTCGTCAAGAGGAAAGGTTTCTCCGGTCTGGCTGTCTATCGCTTCCCCACTGCTCAGAAAATCCGAAATAACAGCAAGTGCCGGATCCTCTTTCCGCGTGCCATCATCCCAGCCAAGAAAATCAAAATCCCCCGTTAAAGGGTCCACAAAAACAGTATCGCCGGTTAAATCGGTGGTGTAACCGGTCTGGAAGCTAAAACCGATCAGGCGATCATCAGGGAAGGTTTTGGTGTTAATAACCAAATTGCCCCCCGTTGACTCTCCCGGCATGTAAGGCAAGAAGGTTTTCTTGATATCTAATTGATTGACGAAGTTAGAAGGAAAAAGATCCAGCGGCACCGTGCGCTTTGAAGGATTGGTTGATGGCATGGTGGCGTTGTTGAGGGTGGAGGAGATATAGCGTCCACCTAGGCCGCGAATAAAGACGTACTTGTCATCCTGTACCGAGATGCCGGGAACCCTGACAACCGACGCCGCCACGTCAGAATCTGAAAACCGCGCAAGCATCTCCACACCAATGGTATCGACAATATTCGCGGTATCGCGCTCACTAAGCTCAAGGCCTGACGGATCAAAACTCGCGACTACCCAGACCTCTTCCATCACCGGTGCGGCAATTTCAATCGTTTCACCAATCTCATTGAGAGTAATGACCGCTGACCTGGTGAGGTTGCCTACAACACGCAGGTAGGTTGTTTGTTCGGCAATCTGAGTTCTGTACCGCCCGCGCGAAAGAGTGGCAGTTGCCACGCCGTCGCTGTCGGTCTGTAGGGAAAGGCCAGATCCAGAGATATAGACAGATTCGTCAACGACAGGCTCACCCGCTCTTAACACGCGGATGCTGAGCGTGCCGTCAGCTGCCTCAGCCCTCTCCGCAACGCTCTCTGTCTGAGAGTAGACATCAAGCGCGATGTCGCCACTATCAAGCTGGACTATGGCATCGACGAGCTGACTGGCACCGGCACTAAAGCGCGTGGTGACCATCTCATCGCCAGTGGCAATAGACAGAACATGCACACCATCACCTAAGATAGTTGCCAGTAGCGATCCATCGGCAGCCGTCTCGCCAACAAGCGCCTGATCAACCGACACCTCTGCTCCAGCAACAGGACTGCCCTCAGAAAAAACATAGACCAGCAACTCATCGGCGGCCTTGGCGGGGGACAAGAAGATCCCGAGTAATAGGAAAGTAAAGCAACGAAGTGCTGTTGGGTGCTGACTCATCAAGGCCTCATGTGCTGTGGTCACTCATTAGGCTGGTGACAACGCAAACATTACCGGTCCTCTATGACGCTTTAATGGCGGGTTTCTTGCAGTAGTTTTAAAAATTTGTTGCAGTTCTGTGACAAATTGCCCTAGACGCCAAAGGACACAGTAAAAGGACAGAACTTTCCGGTTTTCTCTAAGTCGAAGAGGGTAATTATCTGGCGGCCGGGGCCTATGAAGTTTCGCCTCTAGGGGGAGAAAGCCACAGACGCTTTAGGGATCGCAATGTGGGCGCAGACACCGAGTCCCTGAAAAGGCGAAGCCACTCCGCAAGAGCGATGCGCAATGGATTGTAGGTATTGATATTGGTAATCAAACCGTAACGAACCAGCGCGACTTCGGGCTCAAACGTACCGAAGAGTCGATCCCAGACAATGAGAAAGTTGCCGTAGTTCTTGTCAACGTATTCAGGATTAGACCCGTGATGGGCGCGATGATGCGAAGGGGTCACGAGCAGCCACTCCAGCGGCCACCACAAATGTTTTACCACCTGAGTATGAGTCCAAAAACCATAAATGGTGGCAACCGCTCCCGCACTGGCAATTACGAGAGGATCAAAGCCCAATAACGGCAACGGCCAGTAAAAAAGCGCCTTGGTAAAAGGCCCCGTGGGCGACTGCCTTAGCGCCGTGCCCAAATTCATATATTCACTGGAGTGGTGAACAACGTGCGCACACCACAAGAAGCGAACGCGATGCTGCGCCCGGTGGTACCAGTAGAAAACAAAATCAATAACCAGAAAGGTAAATAGCCAGCCCAAGGGGCCATCGGGCATATCAAAGAGCCGAAATTGATAAAGGAAGAAGTGCAGTCCGATAAGCGCGCCACCGATAGCGAGCCGCACTCCAGCGTTGATGGCAAGCTGCGACATCGACCCCGCGAAGTCTTTGAGCGCATACACATTTTGCCCACGGACTGTGGTAACGACAGCCTCCGCAATCATCAAGACCACGAAAGCTGGCAATGTCATTATGATCAACTCCACGGGGAGATTTTACCCGAAGCCACTTGAAAGCGCCCCAAGAGAAAATCCCTGAGCCACAAAGAAGCGCTTTTTCAGTCGAGTAAACCAGCCGGCGACTCCAGAACATCATGAAGTGCGCGCATGAAACGTGCGGCGGGTTCGCCATCTAGGGCCCTGTGATCAAAGGTAAAGGACAGTGGTAATAGGGTTCGCACAACAATGTCATCACCAACAACGACAGGACGCTTAACCGGCGTGGATGGACCCAGCAAAGCAACATTGGGACTATTTAGAATCGGGGTACTCATCAAGCCCGGCGGGCCAATGCCAGCAGTGCTGGACAGTGTAACTGTAGATCCGACCAAATCCTTTGAATCCGCTGCATTGTTGCGAATACGATCAATCAGCGCTTTTAGTTGCACATCAATCTCGACTAAGGTCAGTGATTCAGCATTGGGCAGCACGCCGACTTTCAGGCCCGTATCGTAGGTGCTGTCACCCTCAACCGAGATAGCAATTCCTACGTTTATACTTTCGTAGAGGATGATGCTATCGCCCTCAAAACAGGCATTAGCCATAGGCACCTCTCTAATCGCCAGAACCAAAGCACGGACTAAAAGGCTGTTCACCGAGATTCGGGTGGGCAGATTGTCTTTGAGGGCCAAGAGCTCCGTAATATCTGACTCCCAATTTGCCGTTAGCTGCGCTCCAGCCAGAAGGGATTGCTGCATTCTCCCGGCAATCTGGCCACGCATGCCTGTCATTGGAACCCGTGCTAACACCGTGCCGGCGGGCAGTGACAGGTCCTGTAACGATACAAGCGCAGTCTCAATATCACGGAGCACGACTCGTCCATCAGGACCTGTTCCCTGAAGAGTGGAAACATTAATACCCGACTGCGTGGCTTTTTTTCTCGCGGCCGGAGAAACTTTTTGACGCTCCGAAAAATTTTTTTCGTGTGTAGGAGAATCTGATGCAGTGTCTATTGCTTCCGGAGTATCTGACTGGTCACCCAAGTCACTAAACTCATCAAGCGTGGCTTCCCCTAGTTCTTCGAGTGAATCACCGAAGAACCCGATAACCACATCACAATCCACGGTATCACCTTCCTCGAGCATGCGGCGAAAATAACCCGCTTCGGGGGATTCAACCTCGTAAGCCACTTTTTCGGTCTCAACGGTTGCCAGAGGCTGTGCCAACTCCACAAAGGCCCCATCTTCTACAAGCCATTCGGTGACCGTGCCTTCGTTCATGGCCATTGCAAGCTTTGGCATACGATACGCTTTAACCATAAAGAACCTCAGGCACAGACCTGTCTGATTGCGGCTTCGATACGCTCAGGATTGGGCGCGACATACTCTTCCATATAGCCCCCCGGGACTGGCATGTTCGGCAAGGTAACCCTGAGGACCGGCGCATCGAGCAGATCAAAGCCCTGCTCCATAACCCGCGCGGAAACGGTTGCAGCGAAGCCGCCTGATTCCCAGTCTTCGTCAACTATCACCAACCGATTTGTCTTGGCCAGCGAAGCAAGTAACGTATCCATATCAAAAGGAACGAAGCTGCGCGGGTCAATAACCTCGACTGAAATCTCAGACACCAGCGCCTCAGCAACCTTGAGCGCATGCTGGAGTTGAAGCGAATTAGCCAAAACCGTAACCTCGCTTCCTTCACGTTTTACATCTGCAGAGCCCAGCGGCACAAGATAATCCTCGGAAGGATCAGGCACCTCTCCTTTCAACATCATGATCCCCATGTGCCAGGGAATTACCACCGGATTATTATCGCGAATAGCCGCCTTAAACATTCCCTTTGCGTCGTAAGGTGTTGACGGCATTGCCACCTTGATGCCGGGATGGTGCGCGAAAGTGCCGTGGATACTCATGGCGTGATCGTTGGCCAAACGCTGGCCCGTACCGACACCGGCGGTGATGACCAGAGGCAGTGGCTTTTGGCTGCCGTGTAAAAAATGATACTGCCCCGTTGTCACCGATACCTCCGAGAAGGTGACGTAGGTAAAGCCTCCAAACATAAAATCGCATATCGGACGCATGCCCTCTTGCGCCGCGCCAAAAGCCACTCCATACATTCCCGATTCGGCGATGGGCGTATCAACGACACGGTCGGGACCAAACTGCTCAACCAGATTGGCAGTGTGGGGGAAAATCGCTCCACGCACATCCTGCCCCACGACGAACACGCTCTCGTCTGCGCGCATTTCCTCGGCAATGGCTTCCTGAATAGCATCAATAAATGTGATGATTCGGCTCATGTATTACTCCGCGAATACAGCTTGAAGCAAATCTTCAACAGGTGGTCGCGAAATATCACTCTCATCGGCAAAAGCCTCGACTTTAGCAACTTCTAACAACGCAGCTTCTCGTATCGAATCCACGTCATCAGTCGTCATCCAGCCCTCGGCCAACACAATTTCCGTCGCGACCTTCATGGGATCTCTTTCCCGTAATTGCGCGAGCTCATCCTCCGATCGCTCGGTCCAGCCGGATAAGTCGGGTGTGCCGATATCGTGTTCTTTAAATCGCAATGTTTTTGCTTCGATAAAAGTAGGACCATCGCCCTTTCTCGCCGAAGCGATGGCCCCCAAACAAGCCTCCGCGACTTCGAAAACATTCTGACCGTCCACAACAACAGAAGGCATACCAAACCCATCGGCAAGCGAGGCAATGTCAGGCATAGGATGCATTTCATTCGCGGTAGAAAAGATACTCATGCCATTGTTTTCGCAGAAAAAGATAACCGGTAATTGCCAGTTCTGCGCCATTAACAAGGCCTCATGAGCCCTGCCTTGACCGTACGAGCCATCACCTGAGCAGTTCATCACTACCTGGCCTTGGCCGCGGCGCTTGGCCGCCCACCCCCAACCGACTACGGGCGCAAAGTTATAGCCGATGAACCCAGACATTAAATACACTTTGTGGTCGGGAAAGCTGAAATGAAAAGCCGATCTACCCTGGCAGCATCCGGAGACTTTTCCCGTGTGCTCTGCGAGGTAGTACTTGATGTCTATTCCTTTACACAGCATGTGAGCAATGCCGTGACCACGATGATGGGGTGATAAGTTATCGTCTTGATTAAGGAAGGTGCATGCACCAACCCCGGGTGCAATCCCACCTTCAGCAGGATGATAAAAGCCAATCAGTTTTCCCTGCATCATCCGCCGATACATCATCTGGTTGAAGACATCGGCTCGTGTCAGGTTGGTGAAAAGTAGCTTTTTCTGGGCGAGACTCAGAGACATAAGTAATCAGTCCTCCACTGGGTCCGCATCCTGCAGGAAGTTTTCGTTTTCCGGGTCCTCGAGATCAATGAGTTCGACCGGTATTCCCGGGACGGTTTCGTTGTAGAGCTTCAACATTCGAGCGCCAGAGGTTTGTATTGATGACTCCACGCGCCATCCCATGGGCTTCAGGTGAGAAAGGGCCGATTCCATGTTGGGCACAAAGAATCCTACTTCGCTAAGATGGCCTATCGGTTGTCCAACACCCGTGTCATACCCGATAGCCTGAGGGCGCTCATACTCAGACAGCTCGAGATAGAGATCATGATCATCTAGCCATGCAACTCGATATTCTTTTTCCTGCTCAAAGGTGTCTCCGCCCGGAGATAAAAATTCAGGCAAACCAAAAGAGGTCTGCAGTAGCTCAACGGCCTCATCCAGGTTTTCGACTCTAAGACAAATGTGATTAAGCACCATCTTGCCTTGAGTTTTCGCTTTAGCGCCGAGGCTTCGATACTTGAAAAGCAGGTCTTCCATCGGCGACATCCCATTTTTGTTAGCCACCCTCCAGACCTCCAAACAAGGGCAGTCCGAAGCCAGCTGTCATGCCGCCATCGACGCGTAGCTCTTGACCAGTAATAAATTTTGATTCGTCACCTGCCAGAAAAGCATAAATGCCAGTAACCTCATCTTGGTGACCCAGGCGTCCAAAAGCATTCAGGTGGCTTAGAAATTTCGCCGTTTCATTGCCGTCATCAGGAACCATCATGCCGGTATCGGCAATGAGACCGGGTGCCACGCAATTTACGCGGATTCTCCTTGGCGCATTTTCAATCGCACTGGTTCGCACCAGATAGGCGCCTGCGGCTTTCGACGCGGAATAGACCGCTGATCCGGCATGGGTAATGCCGGATCCCGCCACAGAGCCCGTGTAAACAATTGAGGAGCCATCCTCCATCAAGGCAGGGGCATGCTTTAAACAAAAGAAGGCACCCTTGAAATTGACATCCATCATCTGCGTCATCAACTCCGTAGAGAACGCTTCGATGCTACCCTCATCAAAAGCGATACCCGCGTTTATGACGAGTACATTGAGGCCTGCCAGAGATGCCTTCGCTACCTTCAAACATGCTTCAACTGAATTCTCTTCAGATATATCGCATTGCGTGAAAGCGGCGCCAATGGCCTCTGCTTGCGCATTTCCGTCATGACTGCGGCCTGCAATCATGACCTCGGCACCAGCGGCGATAAAGCGCCTTGCGACCGCCAAACCAATGCCCTTCGTACCTCCAATGATGAGCGCTCGCTTGTTCTGCAGATTTGCCATCGTGACCACCTTTATCTCACTGCTGCGTCCACAGATAAATTTTTCCGCAGGCCTTGGATGCTTGCAGTTCAAACGCCTCGCCGGCGCGAGACATGGGGAACTCATGGGTGACCATGACATCAATCATGCGTTGAACGTCGCCATCCATTAGCGCCCTGACGAGTCGTTGCCGGTCACGAACCCGGACATCGTGCTGACCAAATATGGTGCGCGCCGGGTCCATCACGTGATGGAGTGGATTTAAATGAACATGGGATCCAGGAGTATGACCGCTGAAATTCATCTGCCCGTATTTTCTCACGGCCTGCATGAGCTTTTCCTGATAGTAACTTACCCCGGACCCATCGACGGCAAGATCCACGCCCTGCTCCCGGTATGTCAATGCCTTAACCTGTTCGAGCCAATCGGAGTCATCGGGATTAATAATGTGCTCGACACCCATCTGGCGTAAAAGTCCAATCCGATACTCATTGCGTGCCAGAGCAATCACTGTTGCGTTTCTGTAGAAGGCGGAGATGATATGTCCCATGGCAATAAAGCCCACACCTCCCACCAGTACTGTATCCCCAGCTTTTATACCCATTGCTTCCTGATTGGAGAATCCCACTCCAAAAGAGCAGTTGGCAGCAGCTGCGTATCGGAATTCTAGTTCGTCTGGTATCCGCATTAGATTAGCTTCCGGTGCGATGCGGAAACGCTCCATCGCAAAACCGCCCGAGGCACTATTATTTTTAAGCTCAATGCCACGCATCGCTGCCTTTTCAGCACCCACCAACTCGGGGTCATTACTGTCGCAATAGGTCGGAGACATGCCGTTAGTACAAGCGTGGCAGTGGCCACAGTGGTCGCCTTGAAAAACAATCACGCGATCCCCTACGACAAAGTTTGAACCCGGATTCACCTCGACCACTGTGCCTACACCCTCGTGACCAAGATGATCGGGATCATCATGAAACTCGAAGTCGTGCTCGGTCCATATACGAGTGCCTTCGAGGCAAATAGGCGCTATCTCAGTTTGGACAATGACATAGCCCGAATTGATCTGAGGATAGGGTCGCTCCACCAGTTCGAAGGCGCCTGGCTTGGGGATGGTCAGCGCCACGTTGACCTGAGCTGTCGCTATCATGAGGATGCAAATCCATAGATTGTGGGCAGATAGTCACGAGTGTACCGATGGCCATGGCGCTGCTTAATGATACTTCCGACTTTCTTTATGATACTTTAGACCACCGCCCACACTAGGTATTTTGCTATGTGCTGCAATAGGGTAAGACTGTCATGCGAGCAACAAAGACGCTCACATTAAGGAGATCAGTGCATGAAAACAGCCAGCCAGCTCGACTATCGCTTACACCATCTGTGCATTTATGACGATAGGCCTCGGGAGAGCATGTTCCCTTACCTCCGCTGGCACCACGGTATTACCAACTTTTTCTCGGGCGCGGTTTTCCATGTGACCAATGAAGGCCATAGTGATTACACCTTCATGGGGTGTGGCGGGCGGGCCTATCAGATTCAGTTAGAGGCCCCTCCTTTTCAATTTGACTATGAGCGCAATTGGTGGCGCGATCATGGCAGAGGATATAACCATATCTGCTGGATCACCTCAGACGCCCGTGCCTCTATGGAACAGTTACTCGCCAACGGCGCAACAGAAGTGATGCCCTTTGAAGAGTTTCCCACTTACGACGGTTTTGTTGTGCATGACCCTGAGGGACGCTGGGTCGAAATTATGGAATACACGGATGACACTTTCAGAGTCCAAGAATTCACCCATGCGCCCTCTGGAGAGTGTGGTCTTGAGATGGTTGGCAACGCGGAGCTCTGTTTAGACGTCGATAAAATGACCGAGTGGTATCAATCGGTGATGGACATGCAGGTGCTCGAGCGCTTTGAAGCGGGTGAACACTCTCTTGTGGTGATGACTGACAAAGACTATGACCCGGTGGGCCGGCGTACCCTTTTCTTCCTGCATAACGCAAGACATGACTTTGAGCTCAAGAAGGTCGAGGAGCACGGACCACATATTTCAGCCATTATCTACCAGGCAAAAGATGTTCAGCGTGCGTGGGAAGATGCACTTTGGGCTGGCATGAAGCCACTGCTAGAGCTTCACAAAGATCCATTGACTGGATTAACCATGGGCTATCTCGCCGAGCCCTGCGGAAGCAATGTCATTCTCTTGACCGAACACTATGCTCCGGAAAAACAACTGGCCGCTGCCGCATGATTCTGGGCTTTGCACATCCAGCTATAGTGGTAAAAAATCTAGATAGAGCGATCAACTTTTACTGTCAGGCCTTTGGCTTTCGCGAGCTCAGTGAGCAATTCGAAAGCTGGCGGGATGTTCCCGCGATTGATGCTGCCATTGGCCTCCACGATTCTGCGGTGCGAGGCCGCATGCTCGCGGGACACAACTGCTTTCTAGAGCTCTTTCAATTTGAAAAGCCTGTGGCAACGGGGCCAGCCCCCCAAGAGCTATTGGCGCATGAATTAGGCATCCGCCATCTCAGTTTTTTTGTCGATGATATAGAAACCGAATATGACCGGCTCGTTGCACTGGGGGCGTCTCCATTGGGCACCCCTCAGAAATCCAAAGGCATCCCGGCGGTATATCTGCGCGACCCCGAGGGCAATATTGTTGAGTTAGCTGAGGTTCCCCACCCCGCTGAAGACCTTAGACAACTTCCAGGCGTTAATAAGTTACAAGGAGAGGACGGTGGCATTTGAACTACACGGTAAAACCGCCTTTGTCACCGGCGGTGCGTCCGGCATTGGACTCGCAGTTGCTCGCCTCTTTATCAATCAGGGTGCTCGGGTTGTTATCGCAGATATCAACGACCCTGCAGAGATTGCCGCCGGCATTGGTGCATTTGGCGTACGGTGCGACGTTTCAGAGGAGACTAGTGTCGAAAAGGCGTTATCCGAGGCTACCACCCAGCTCAACGGCAAAATTGATATCGTGATCCTAAATGCCGGCATCGGCACGGTTGGACCGAGCCTTGAGGAATCCTCTAGCGAGTTAGTTGAGAGGGTGACTCAGGTGAACTACTACGGGGTTGTCTACGGCCTGAAGCATGCGCCTGCAGTGATGAATGATCACGGGGCAATCGTTTGCACCGCGTCCCTCGCGGCCTACGTTAACGTGCCGGGATCAGCTATTTACTCTGCGTCCAAGCGGGCCGTGGTCAGCCTCACTGAAATGGCAGCATTGGAGCTTGGAGGACGCGGGATCAGAGTGAACTGTGTCTGCCCGGGATATGTTGATACCAATATGGGAAGCGGCGATGGTGGGCGACAACTTTGTGAAGCATTTACCGCTCTGGGAAGAATGGCAACAGTAGACGACGTGTCGGGCGTTTTCTTATTTCTCTCGAGTGAAGCCAGTCGGTATGTCAGCGGCCAAGCTATAAAAGTCGACGGGGGCTGGTCCGCTGGTTTGTCTATCCAACTGCTGGAGCAGATCACTGGCTCAGGTACCTCACCCGGCTAAATGAACACCCGCTCTGTCAGCGATGCCTCCTCCCGACAGGCCGAAGAAAGCCGTATTGTTGCCGTTTGGTTAGGTCGACTGGAAGACCTGCTCGCAGAGAGTGATCCCGCTTTCTACAAGCTCGCGTTAAAAAGATCAGGCTTACACCAGCCAACGTCGGACGAACCACCCAGCCTCACTCAAAAAGATCTGGATAAAGTGCTCTCGCACGTGAGGACCCGCCAGCCGGACATCACGTTGCGCCTATTTAACCGCGCCGAAATTCTCGATTTAGGCTTGGTTGGTTATGCCGCCGTGAATAGCGAATCGGTGGGGTCCGCGCTGCAAATCATGAACCAGTATCACAGCCTAGCGTCAGACCGTTATATAGACGAGCTCACCGTTGAAGGAAACACAGTCAGGATTTCGCCGGCACCGCTGCCGGGCTATGCGGATGACTTTCAAAACATCTGCGAGGACAGTTTCAGCGGCAACTGGCGGGCACTGCAACTGCTTCTCGGACCAAATGCCGACCAGTTACAAATAAAAATACGACTGCCATATAAATCGCCCCAGTATAAAGAGGCCTATATCAATATTTTTGGTGAGAACTGCGAGTTTGACTGCAATACCGTCGGACTCTTCTTTCCTACTTCATGGCTCAAATGCCCGATCCATTTCGGTAGCGGAGCTTTATCCGAGCTGTATGCGTCAATATGTGAGCGTGTATTAGGCCCAGGTGAAGTTACCAAAGACATCTCTCGCCAGGTCCGGCGATTACTGCTCACCAGGACAGGCGGGGACTTCCCTTCCCTCGAGGAGGCGGCCCATGACTTACGCCTTTCTCCAGGACAGTTGCGCAAGCGGCTCTATCGCTGCGGCACTTCTTACAAGCAATTAGCGCTTCAAGTGCGCATGGATTTAGCGAAACATTACCTACTTGATACGGCACTCTCGATACAAGAAATTGCTTACTTGCTCGCTTATGCAGCACCTGCACCGTTTAGCCGAGCCTTCAAGAAAGTACACGGGGTCGCACCGCAGTACTTCCGAGAGGACTATTCGCAATCTAACTAGGCATCTATCTTCGATCTGGCCTGGCTCAAATTTGCCGAAGTCATCTGCCGATAATGCGTCAAAGGGTCAATGTCGGCATCAAAAGGGCAGAACGAAATTGCCTCAAAAAAAAGTGAAAACAACTCTGCCTGCGAGGTTACTCCCAGCTTTTTATGGAAGCGTTTTGTATAGACTTTGACGGTGTTTACACTCAACTCTAAGAGCTCTGCTATAGATCGTGTCGAGTGACCTTTCAACAGCAGATGCACAACTTCGCGCTCTCTCTCTGTTAAGAAATCCGTGCCAAAATTACCGAACGCTTTTTTAAGAGGAGCTGAAAAATTTATTTCACCACCAACTGCCGACTGATGTCTCCGACAGAGAGACGCAAGAACGGGGAAATAGGTACTTAATAGCTCAACAGACTCGCGTATTTTTACTGTAGAGCCCTTTGAAGCCAGGGTAACTAAGACAGCTTGAGAGTCCCCGATTCTGATGAGAATCAATATTTCTCCAGAGAGCCCCGTCACCGCATAATATTTTTTGTAGTATGAAGAGCCAAAAAATTGATCGGGTGAGACATCCTCGAGCGCGAACACACCCTCTGTTTTGCCCGCCGAGTAAAGACTAAATGCCGGGTCTAAAAGATACGCTTCATCGAGCCAGCGTCGAGTCGGAATAGAAGCATTCAAACCGGGCAAATCTGAGTAGAGAGGCACAGGACGTTGGTCGCGATCGAGCCAAATGATCATACAGTGGGCATAACCGGACAGATATTCAATCGTGTCAGCTAGGGTTTGATAAAACTGGGCGTTAGCCAGCGCGTCAACGATCTTCGCGAGCTTAATATTTCCTTTTTTTGAATCGATCTGCATCAAGACGCCCCTCAGTAAGTCCTCTAATGTACCCCCTCTGGGTGACATGTCGCAAAGCGATTCCTTTACCTCCTGCCGATACCGTTACACTCTTTAATTAACCACCGTCCCTAGAGACATATTGAAATGACAGATGCTTCTGATTGCGAACCTCTATACAAGCTCCCCGCCAAGGGGACTGCGGTGCAGAAAGTGCTTGCAGACGTGTCGACGCTAAAAGACGCCATGACAGAAAAGGATAAAGGGCGCCTTGCTAGCACGGCCTTTCAAGGAGACGGGGAGAGCGCAGAGCTAGTCTACGAAGCAGCAAGGACCTTCGGAGGTTGGAATGGGCTTTTTACTTTTCAAGAGGCGGCCGCAGCACGATTAGAAAACGAGGTACTAGATATCTGCATCGGCTTAGCCAGCGGGGGTTGTGATCAAACCGCGATGACGGCACGAGCCAACTTTACCTCCGGCGGCACAGAGAGTAATTTCTGCGGCTTGTTTGCCATGCGCTCCTGGGCGAGGGAGCACAAGCCCGAGATCCAGAATCCAGAGATTGTCGCCCCGTACTCTACGCACTCAACTGTTCATAAAGTAGCGCGCTATTTAGATATCAGGGTGGTGACGGTTCCTCAATGCGCTGATCTCTCAGCGGATCTCAATGGAATTGAGTCAGCTATCACCGCCAACACGATCGGTATTGTCGGCTCAGCACCCAACTGGCCCTACGGCACCGTTGATCCAATAAGTGAGTTCGGACAATTAGCTATGGCCCATGACCTTTGGCTTCATGTAGATGCGTGTGTCGGTGGGTATATTCTTCCATTTTTCCGAGAGCTCGGAGAAAGCTTCCCTGACTACGACCTGTCAGTCCCCGGCGTACGATCCATGTCAGCAGATCTGCACAAGTACGGATATGCGCCAAAACCCTGCTCTACCATTCTATGGAAAAGCCAGGCCGAGCAGAAATATCACTACATGCCAATCAACGAGTGGGCCTGCGGGCTTTATTTGTCCCAAAGCTTTGTTGGCTCAAGACCCCTTGGGCCTATAGCGGGTGTGTGGGCACTGATGCACCACTGGGGGATCGAAGGCTATACCAAAAACGCGCAGAGACTTCTCGATATCAAGTCGAAGATCGAGGCCCACTGCGCCACGGAGCCAGGACTGAGAACATGGCCCACCGATGGACCGCTACTCATGATCGCGTCAGATGATTTTGACATACAGCTTGTGGTCGGCGGCATGGAAGCAACGGGTTGGCGTTTGTTAGGCGTACTCACGCCACCAGCAATTCACCTAACGATCGATACGATGAGTGATAGCAGCCTCGAGCAGTTTCTTTCGGATTTATCCTCTGTATGCGCCGGTATTCGTGATGGCAATCTGACAACCGAGGGACTGCTCACCTATGGAGGAGTGGGTGATGAGGGAAGTGCACCGAAGTGGCTTTTAAGTGCCATCGAGATTTTTGGGGACGACTCACATGAGTGATTCTCTCTTATTAGACAATAAAGTAGCGGTGGTGACAGGTGTCGCACACCCTCAGGGAATTGGTCGGGCAATTTACAACGCTTTCTCTGCCGCGG
>Ga0213865_10001609_pt1 | contig 14620 bp, 16 predicted proteins | sample PICome_6_FD_160100 | JGI IMG/M metagenome (GOLD analysis project Ga0213865, IMG submission 160100) | Coastal seawater microbial communities near Pivers Island, North Carolina, United States - PICO282 | ecosystem: Environmental > Aquatic > Marine > Coastal | place: USA: North Carolina...
TTCAAAATACGGGTGGTTCAGGCGTGTATATTGGTGGAAGATCAGAGGTAATGGAAATGTATACTAATGGCTCTGAAAAAATGCGTATAACATCTACTGGAAACGTAGGGATCGGGACGAGTTCGCCTGGAACTAAGTTACAAGTTGGAGATGGCACAGCAAATGATACTATAAGAACTGTTTTTTCAGATGGAAGTTATACGGACATTCACGGGTATGGTTTAGAGATGAGCAGAGGTTTTTCTTATATAAGACCTACTACTAGCAACACCCAAACTCTGTACATAGGGGAGCAAACAACTGGCAATAATTGGTATGTTATAAGTAATAATGCATCAACCCATATTTGGAGAAATGGCAGTAGTGAAAGAATGCGTATAGGCAGTTCAGGAAATGTAGGAATAGGAACTACTGCTACTTCTTTAGCAAGATTAAATGTTTACGATACAACAGCAGGTCAAGGAACATCAAGAGTTATAGATATTTCTAATAGTGTTGATGCAAATATTAATATTTGGTTAAGCCAATCAGGTGCAGCAACAAAATACGCAGAAATTGCTTCTTTTAGCACAATACCTTTAGTTTTAAATAATGTAAGTGGCGGCAACGTCGGGATCGGGACGGCTTCGCCTTTCTCTGGTGCGGAATTAGATGTGTATGGGGATATTGTTTTAATAGAAAAAAATTGGGCATTAAGAGGTAATAATGCTAACGCTGATTTTGCTATTGAAGAATTATCAGGAAGTTCATTTAGTGATACTAATATAAAATTCTATATTAAATCCGGCGGCAACATCGGGATTGGAAATACATCTCCGCAAACAACTTTACATACTGGGCCTACAACCACAATTACTAATGTATTTACAGCTAGATTTGCTGCAAGTAACTTTTTTGCTAGTGGTGGAAATAGTATGTTTTATGTTCCTGATACAGCTGCAAATATAATGATGTTTGGTAGTAATCAATTTGGAACTAATCAAATAGAATTTTACCATAAAAATCCAGGAACAAGTCAAGCTTATGTAGGGCGAATATCTACATCCGGTTCAGCAACTTCATATGTTACAAGTTCTGATTATAGATTAAAGGAAAATATTATTCCAATAAGTGATTCTATATCTAGACTTAATCAATTAAAACCAAGTAGATTTAATTTTATAGAAGAGCCTGGTAAAGTAGTAGATGGATTTATAGCACATGAAGTGCAAGATATAGTTCCTGAAGCTATTGTAGGAGAAAAAGATGAAGTTGATGAAGAAGGTGGTATTATACCACAAGGTATAGATCAAGCTAAATTAGTACCACTATTGGTAGCGGCAGTACAAGAATTAGAAGCAAGAGTAAAAGAATTAGAAAATAATTAATGGCAATATTATCTAATATTAACGATAAATTTGCGGTTGACTCCACTGGAGCTATTCAGTTTAATGGTCAAGCAGGTACATCAGGTTATGTATTAAAATCAAACGGTAATGCAGCCCCAACTTGGGTTGACGCTTCAACCGTTATTGGTGGACCGTATTTACCTTTATCTGGAGGTACACTTACTGGTGCTACAGCTACGGCTTCTGGAATATCATTTACTGTTGGTGGAGTTTTAAATGGTACTAGTGCAACTTTTGCAGGAGAAGTATCTTTAAAATCAAGATTAAATTTACAAAGATTAAGTGGAGGAGCAACAACTTTAATACAATTTAAAAATGAAAATGGCGTTGATAGAGCTCATATTGATTTTGGAGGAACAGATGAAGAATTAAGTTTTTTTGCAGGTGCAGGTAGTACAGAAAATATGCGTATAGATAGTTCTGGAAACGTAGGAATTGGTACAGGTTCAGCAACTCTTGATGAAATATTTGAAATAAAATCTGGAAATGGTGCAGGAGGAGACCCTGCAACAAATGCTCCTGTTATGAAAATAACAAATAATACAACATCAAGTTCTTGGGTTTCAGGAAATAAAATAGGTGGTATTGAATATTGGACAAGAGACCCATCTGGAAATGCTCCTTATGTAACATCTTTTATAAATTCCATAAATGACCAATCAGGTACTCAAGTTTTACCTTCAGGTGCATTAGTTTTTGGAACTGCTACTTATAATGCAGTGGGTGGTGCAGTAGAAAGAATGCGAATCGACAGTTCTGGAAAGGTTAAAATAGGTCAGGATGTAGGAGGAAGTGCTTTTAATGGAGCAACTGTTTTACAACTATCTCCTTATACTTCTGGGCAACCTGTTTATATAGGACTAAAATCTGACACTTCTAATAACTGTGGTATTTTAATGGGAGATAGTGATGATAGTTATGTAGGTGGTTTTATATATAATAACTCAAATAATTATCTTGTTATAAACACTAATAACGCAGAAAGAATGCGTATAGATAGTTCAGGTAACGTAGATATAAATGCGGGAGTTTTAAATATTGGAGCAAGTAGAGGTACATACATAGATGCATCTGAAGATAGCACAGCAACAGGTCATATTTTTGTATCAAATGATGCTGCAGGAGATTTTGGTCAGTTAGCAGGTAATTTAATTTTACAAGCAAGAATACATCCTACAGTTTATAGAGATATAATATTTGCAGGTGGTTTAAACACAGCAGAAGCGTTAATGACTATTCAAGGAGAAGGAAACGTAGGAATTGGGACGACTTCGCCTTCAGCAAATCTTCATGTTCAAGATACGTCCACGGCTACTTTAAAAGTGATTACTACAGGTGTTGCAGATGCTTCGGTAAATATACAAGGTTATGATGCAGGAGTTCATATAGGGGATGCTACTAATGGTTTAAGATGGGCAATATGGAACGATGGCCCAAGTACAAGTTCAAGTTTAAAATTTGGTAGTTATGCTCTCGGTACTTGGTATAATGATGGGTCTCAAGTTGTAACTATGAAATCTGACGGCAACGTTGGGATCGGGACGACTTCGCCTTCTACTAAATTAGAAGTTGTTACAACAACAAGTTCTACAGCTATAAGATGTAATGTTGGTCAAAGTTCTGATATATTTTTAGGATTTACAGGAGCAAACCCAGAATTATTATTACAAGATAATGCTAATATAGTAACTCATAGATTTGAATCTAATGGTGATAATTATATAGTTGGTTCAAACGTCGGGATCGGGACGACTTCGCCTAGTGGACCATTTCAAGTTAAAGTTGGTACAAGTACTCCACTTATTGTAGCAAGTAGTAGTTATTGTAATAATGTAGGTATAAGAACCACAACACCAACAGCAAGTCTTCAGGTTAAAGGTAACGTTTCTTATAGTTATAATAATTACACTAATGTAGCAAATACTTGGATTAATGTTATAAACTTTAGTGGTTACCCAGCTGGTTTATATCAAATTAGTATAATCAAAAAAACAAACGCTTCAACATATATAACAGCTATAGTAAAATGGAGCGCAACCGCTGGAACTGTTATTAGCACTATAGCTTCAAATCAATTAGGTATTACATTTAGTGGCACTCAATTACAAGCTATTTCAGGAATTGCAACTGGAACTCTTATGTCAGCAAACTTACAATGTTTAGTAACAAATGAAGATTTTTGTAGTTAGCAGGTTCTATACAAGAATTACAAAAAAAGAATAGAAATATTAGAAAATAAATAATATGGCAAACCTTTCAAATATAAATGGAAAATTCGTTGTAGAGCAAACAACAGGATATGTGGGTGTAGGAACAACAGATCCTAATTTTTTAATTGAAGCTGCTGGAACAAATTCTGAAATAGCTTTAAATTCTACAAGCGGTTCTATTTATAGAGTCAGAAGCACAAGTAGTAATGCGTTTATTATTACAAAAAATGGTGTAGGAGATAGATTGGTTATAGATGGTGCTGGAAACTCAACTTTTGCAGGAGCTGTACAAACAACTCAAATTACAGCCACAAATGGATTAAATTATTTAAAAAGAAACACAGATGCTTCTTTGCAATTAAGGTCAGAAAATACAAGGTCAGGTTTATTTATTACAAAACCAGCAACCGATACTGTAATGGGTTCTGCTTTAGTTTTAGCTGATGAATCATATAGATTAGGTACTGCTAATTACTATCATATGGTAATGCTGCAAAATGGTAATACTTATTTTAATCAAAACGTAGGAATAGGAACTGATTCGCCTGATAATATATTACATATAAGAAAGGGAGATACTACTTATGCTTCACAAGTGGGTGCAGATACAATGTTGTTTTTAGAAACCACTAATATTAGTAATGCTTTACAATTTACATCAGCTAATACTGGACAACAATATATAATGTTTGGAGATGATGACCCAAATGCAGGATGGATTTCTTATAACCATAGTGATAATAATTTGAATTTCAGAGTAAATGGCTCAGAAAGAATGCGTATAGACAGTTCTGGAAAGGTTAAAATAGGTCAGGATGTAGGAGGAAGTGCTTTTAATGGAGCAACTGTTTTACAACTATCTCCTTATACTTCTGGGCAACCTGTTTATATAGGACTAAAATCTGACACTTCTAATAACTGTGGTATTTTAATGGGAGATAGTGATGATAGTTATGTAGGTGGTTTTATATATAATAACTCAAATAATTATCTTGTTATAAACACTAATAACGCAGAAAGAATGCGTATAGATAGTTCAGGTAACGTAGATATAAATGCGGGAGTTTTAAATATTGGAGCAAGTAGAGGTACATACATAGATGCATCTGAAGATAGCACAGCAACAGGTCATATTTTTGTATCAAATGATGCTGCAGGAGATTTTGGTCAGTTAGCAGGTAATTTAATTTTACAAGCAAGAATACATCCTACAGTTTATAGAGATATAATATTTGCAGGTGGTTTAAACACAGCAGAAGCGTTAATGACTATTCAAGGAGAAGGAAACGTAGGAATTGGGACGACTTCGCCTTCAGCAAATCTTCATGTTCAAGATACGTCCACGGCTACTTTAAAAGTGATTACTACAGGTGTTGCAGATGCTTCGGTAAATATACAAGGTTATGATGCAGGAGTTCATATAGGGGATGCTACTAATGGTTTAAGATGGGCAATATGGAACGATGGCCCAAGTACAAGTTCAAGTTTAAAATTTGGTAGTTATGCTCTCGGTACTTGGTATAATGATGGGTCTCAAGTTGTAACTATGAAATCTGACGGCAACGTTGGGATCGGGACGACTTCGCCTTCTACTAAATTAGAAGTTGTTACAACAACAAGTTCTACAGCTATAAGATGTAATGTTGGTCAAAGTTCTGATATATTTTTAGGATTTACAGGAGCAAACCCAGAATTATTATTACAAGATAATGCTAATATAGTAACTCATAGATTTGAATCTAATGGTGATAATTATATAGTTGGTTCAAACGTCGGGATCGGGACGACTTCGCCTAGTGGACCATTTCAAGTTAAAGTTGGTACAAGTACTCCACTTATTGTAGCAAGTAGTAGTTATTGTAATAATGTAGGTATAAGAACCACAACACCAACAGCAAGTCTTCAGGTTAAAGGTAACGTTTCTTATAGTTATAATAATTACACTAATGTAGCAAATACTTGGATTAATGTTATAAACTTTAGTGGTTACCCAGCTGGTTTATATCAAATTAGTATAATCAAAAAAACAAACGCTTCAACATATATAACAGCTATAGTAAAATGGAGCGCAACCGCTGGAACTGTTATTAGCACTATAGCTTCAAATCAATTAGGTATTACATTTAGTGGCACTCAATTACAAGCTATTTCAGGAATTGCAACTGGAACTCTTATGTCAGCAAACTTACAATGTTTAGTAACAAATGAAGATTTTTGTAGTTAGCAGGTTATATACAAGAATTACAAAAAAAGAATAGAAATATTAGAAAATAAATAATATGGCAAACCTTTCAAATATAAATGGTAAATTCCTATTTACAGATGGAGACTTTCTTTTAATAGGCGGTGCTACAGCAAATAGTATATCTGCAACCGAATCAGGTGTTGCAATAAAAAATTCAAATGCAGCAACCTTAAGTTTACAAAACTCAGCTACAAATGGTAAAAATCATACATTATGGTCTAATACAGATGGTAGTTTTAATATAACAGATGTTGGGGTTGCGACTAGATTTACTATAGCATCAGGTGGTGATGTTTTTTTTCCTGAAAGCTTAAGAGTAGGCATTGGAGTTAGTAGTATTTATCCTCAAGGTGATAACACTGTATTAAAAATATATAGCGCTAGTATACCAAGATTTTATCTACAAAATGCTACAACAGGTTCTAACGTAACAGATGGTTCACAACTTTATGTTAGTAGCTCTGATTTAAATATAACAAATAATGAATCTGCAAATATAATTTTTAGCACAGATGCTTTACCTAGATTAACGATAGACAGTTCTGGAAACGTAGGAATTGGAACTGATTCGCCTGATGCTTTATTAGAAGTTTCAAAAATAACAGGTGCATCTATAAGAATAACATCTACAGCCACAGGAAATGGAGCTGATGTAGTTTTAGGTTCTTTAGAATATTATGGTAATGATAGTTCTACACCTGGCGCTGGTATTAAATCATCAATAGTAGCTAAAACAGAATCATCTTTAGGAGATGATAGTAACTTAATTTTTAGCACCAGTAATGGAACTACAAATAACGTAGAAAGAATGCGTATAGATAGTGATGGAAACGCAACTTTTGCAGGAACTATAATAGCAACTCAAAATGTTGGAGATGCAAGTATTTATATAAACAATAGCAGACCATCAATAGCGTTTACAGACTCAAATTCTTATACAGACGCTAATGACAAATACATAGTAAGAGGAACGGGTAGTGATAGATTACAATTTCAATGGTATGACGATAGTGCTTCTACTACAACGGAGACTTTTCACATAAATTCAAGCGGTGACGCAACTTTTGCAGGAAGTGTAACAGCTAATACAGGAAGTAAAATAACAAGTTCTTCAACAGATACTACTTTTAGTATTGAAACAACAAGTGGAACAACTATATTTCCAATATTAGATTTTGTTAGTAGTCATAGTACAGCAGGTGCAAGAATTAGAGTAAGTGGTACAGATGTAATTTCTATAGACAAATCTCAAAACGCAACTTTTGCAGGAAACGTCGGGATCGGGGCGACTGGACCAAGTAATAAGTTATCTGTAAATGGAATAGTTGGAATTGGCTCATCTGATCAGACAACGTTAAATCAAACATCTACTCATTTCTTTATGGATATGACTTCGTCAACGTCTTATTTTAGAAATACATCAACAGCTGGTGGTGGTTTTATATTTAGAAATAGTAATATAGGTGATTTTGAATTCGATAATGAGTTTGCTGGAAATATAAAATTTAATACCAGTAATATTGAAAGAATGCGTATAGACAGTTCAGGCAACGTAGGAATTGGGACTACATCAATTGATTCATCAGACGGAAGATTAAAATTGTCAGCACCAAGCGGAGCAAGTAATGTAGCAGGTATTGCTTTATATGGTAATAATAGCGGAGGTTTTGGCGGAAGTAATGTAGTAAGGTCAAAAATTGAAAGTCAAACAGACGGAACTGCTTTTGGTGCTATAATGAAATTTTATACAAATGACACTTCAAATGTTTACCAAGAAAGAATGCGTATAGATAGTTCAGGAAATATCAAAACTGGGGATAATAAAAAAATTATGGGGGCTACTTTTAGTGATAGCTTTTTATCATTTTCATCAAATGGCAATACTATATTAAAAGCAAATGATGATGTTGTAATTGGATATTCTAGTAATTTTTATGTAAAACAAGGAGGAAACGTAGGAATAGGAACTACTTTGCCTAGCGGTAAATTAAACGTATTTGGTGCTACAGGATTACCTGCAACATCAGGAACAACTTTTACTGGAACAATGCGTTTGCAAGTTGCTGGATATGGTACCACATTAGATTTTGGGGCAGAGGGCCCATCAACAGGAAAACAATGGTTACAAGCTACTGATGCGGGTGATTTATCAGTAACATATCCATTATTACTAAATCCAAATGGTGGAAACGTAGGAATCGGAACAGATTCGCCTACATATAAATTACATATTAAAAGCTCTAATAACGTATCTATATTTGAAGACACATCTAATGCTAGTGGTGCAGCTTTTATAGTTTTTAATAGACCAAGTGTTTTTTCAATGGGTTCTATTACAAGAAATGGTTCGGCTAACTCTGTTTCTTATAATACAGGATCAGACTACAGGCTAAAAGAAGATTTAAAAGATTTTAACGCTTTAGACTTAGTAAACAATATAACAGCATACGACTACAAGTGGAAAGATGTCGAACAAAGAGATTATGGCTTTATAGCACATGAATTAAAACAAACGTTACCAAACGTAGTTACAGGGGAAAAAGATGGTGAAAAAATGCAAGGCGTTGATTATTCTAAATTAACTCCTGTTTTATTAAAAGCAATACAAGAACAACAAGAAATAATAAATGATTTAAAATCAAGAATAGAACAATTAGAAAATTAAAATTATGGCAATTACTTACAAATGGACAATTAACCAAATGAATGCACATATTCAAGCTGAAGGCGAGGATAATGTTATATACACAGTGCATTGGACTTACTCAGGTTCTGAAGAATCTGGAGGGCAACAATATTACGCAAGCCAAATAGGTGCTCAAAGCTTTACTTATGTGGCTGGTGAACCTTTTATACCTTATGAAAATACTGAAGCTTTTGAAAATGTAGTGATAGGATGGCTTGAAGACGCTTTAGATGTAGCTAGAATGGCTAAATCTATTGAAGATAATATTAAGCTTCAAATTACACCTGTAAATGAAGATTTATACTTTACATGGCAAAACCCACCTATACCACCAGTTGAATAGTGTAAGTTTTGTAAAAAACAAGTGATAGTATAATTAAACCTATATCACTGTGGTAGTGATATAAACCAAAATAATGTTTAACCAATTAAAACCAAAAAACGATGACTTATTTTTATTCGTTGACCTCTTCAATGGGTCAACCCAAAACACCACAAATTTCCGAAGAAACTATTAAAGCTTGGAAGCACTTAGCTGAAAAGAAAAACTGGAGAATAGTTCAGTTACCTAATGGTTATTTTCAAACCGAGTACAAAGACCCCAGCTGTGACTGTAACGAAGACGAATGTTGCGACAGATGGTTCGATGTAACTAGACGTGAAACTTTAGAATCTGCTGAAGCTGCTATCGATGGTAGTGTTGATCACTATAAAAAGAAAGTGGACTTTATTAAAGGACCTAAAGTTGTTAAAACATTCAAATAATACTTAATCAAATTAAATTAAATTAAATTATGTCAAATGCAATTGTAAAGAATCTGAACTTTGGTTTGGACGCTAAAAACAATGTGTTTGCTGGTATTACGAAACTTACACAAGCTGTTAGCTCCACGTTAGGAGCTAGCGGTAAGTGTGTTATTCTAGAGGATACAACTGGCAAACCAATTATTACCAAAGATGGTGTAACCGTAGCTGAATCAATAACGCTGCTAGATCCAGTGGAAAACATGGGTGCAACATTATTAAAAGAAGCTGCTAAAAAAACAGTGAGTGAAGCTGGTGACGGTACAACAACAGCAACGGTTTTAGCTCACGCTATATTAGAAGAAGCTTACAAGGTTTTAGATAAAGAAAACTCAAGGCAAATAAAAGAAGGTATTAATAAAGCTGTTAATGATGTTGTTGATTATTTAAATAATATAGCAACACCGGTTAAAAATGATATGATCGATCAAGTGGCTACAATATCTACAAACAATGATCCTGTTCTTGGTAAAATTATAGCTGATGCATTTAGATCAGTTAATCAAACAGGTGTTGTAATGATGGAGGTTTCAGATTTACCAGAAACAAGATTTGAAACAATAGATGGTATACAATACAATAGAGGATTAAAAAACATACATTTTGTCACTGATCAAGCTACTAAAACAGCTGAGCTAGATAATCCATTAGTTTTATTAGTAGAGTCTGAAATTGAAAATATAAGAAAAATACAAAACGTACTTGAATACGTTATAAAAAATAATAAATCATTACTTATTATAGCTGATGTAGATCAACAAGTTATGTCTGCTTTAGCTATGAATAAAATAAAAGGTAATATAAAGGTTAATGTTATTGATGCACCTATATACGGTGTTAACAAAAAAGAAACATTAAATGATTTAGCTTTATTAACTGGAGCGACTATTATAAATGAAGACTTAGGTGATGATATAGATTTAATAGGCCCAGAACAATTAGGGCAATGTATTAAAAGTGTTAGTAATCAACAAGAGACTATAATTCATGTTGGTGAAGTATCTGAAGAAGTTAAAGGTTTAATAGAAGAAATAAAAAAGAAATTATTATCTACTAAAAATCCAAATGAAATAATTCAATTAGAAACTAGATTAGCTAGATTATCAGGTAAAGTTGCTGTTGTAAAAGTTGGTGCTAATTCTGAAGTTGAATTACAAGAATTAAAAGATAGGGTGGAAGATGCTATATGTGCAACTAAAGCTGCTATTAAAGAAGGTATAGTTCCAGGTGGTGGAATTGCTTTATTAAACGCTTCGCAAAAAATTAAAACAACTAATAAAGGTGAAAACATATTGTTGAAAGCTATACAGGCTCCATTTAAAACAATATTAAACAACGCTGGTATAGTTGATTATAGTTCATCTAAAACTGAAGGTAAAGGTTTAGATGTTGTTACAGGAAATATGGTAAATATGATTGAGTCAGGGATTATTGATCCTTTGCTTGTAACTAAAAGTGCTTTAAAAAATGCAGCTTCTGTTGCTACCACTATTTTATCAACCGATTGTGTAATAAATAATCTTAGAATAGATGAAAGCAATAGGTAAAAATTTAATAGTAAAAATAAATAAACAAGGTATATCTGAAACAAAAGGTGGACTTTTTTTAGCTGAAAAACAACGTGAAGATATAAGGTATACTGAAGGTGTTATAGTTTCAGCTGGTAGTGATGTAACTGGAATAAAGCAAAATGATGTTATTTATTTTGATAAAAATAATTCTCATCAAATAGAAATAAAAAAAGAAATCTACACTGTGGTTCACATCAACCATGTTGTAGTTGTATTATGAGACTAGAAGCTTCTGATATTAGAGATTTAAATCTTTTAAAACATTATAGAATAATCAGGAAGTGGGCTTGTAAAAATAACAACTTAAATGATGCAGATTTAGAATTACTTATATATTTCGATTGCATGGGTCTTTTTACTAAAGAAGATTTTAAAATCGGTACTTATTCTTATAGCTGGGATAATAGACGCTGGAACAGATTGTTAAAAGAGGGTTGGATAATCGTATGGAGAAAACATAATCGTACAACTCAAAAATACAACATATACAAAGTTTCTTTCAAGTGTAAACAGCTTATAAGTAGAATGTACCGAATTATGCTTGGAATAGAGGATATACCAACCTCATTACATAGAAATAAAATAATGAAAGGTAAAACCTATATAGACAAAGTAATGATCACGTCTATAAATAATGTTAACAAAGATAAAAACAGATAATCATGGGAAAAAAAGAAAAAAAGGTTGAAGAAGTAAAAAAAGAATATTCTTCAATAGACAAAAAGATTAAAAAGCTTGAAGATAAAATCAAAGTTTTAAAGTCTAAAAAATAATGAAAGATATAAACGAAAGGATTAAAGAGTCTATATTAGATCCTATGAGTATGGATAAGGCTGATGATATGTTTAGACCTTTTGAAATAAAGAATAAGTTTATTTCTCCAAAAGATCAAGAATCTATGAGTATGAAGTTTGATACTAAAAACATAGACAGATCTGGTAAACCTATAGTTTCAAATCCTGATGTTCAAACCGCTGGTTCGTTTCCTACATTAGGAACTCCAGATATAACACCTAGAGAAGAACTAGACAATAATCAGTTTAAAATATAAGATATGAGTAAAAAAGGACAAGTTGGTGCTGATGCAACGTGGGGTGGACCTCACACTGCAACAAATTTAGCAAAAGGTAATGCAAGAAATAATATGCAAGTTTCAAAGTATCCTTGTGATTATAAAGCTGGGCCAATAAGTAGTATTGCTAAAAGATAGTAAAATTTCACTAAAATGAGTGATAGAATAAGTGAACACATATCGCTTAAAGAAGGGATTAAATCTCACACAGCTACTAGGTTAAATATTGATAATACACCTAGGGAATTAGATTTGGTTAATATGAAAACTATTGCAGAAAAAGTGTTTGAACCTCTACGTAAATGGGTAGGTGGTCCAATCGCTATTAATAGTTTCTATCGCTCGCCTAAATTAAATTCTGCTATTGGTGGAAGTACAACGTCTCAACACTGTATTGGTTGCGCTCTTGATTTAGATGATAATTATGGTTATAAAACTAATGCAGAAATGTACGAGTATATAAAAAATAATTTAGATTTCGATCAAATGATTTGGGAATTTGGTACTGATCAAAATCCTGACTGGGTGCATGTAAGCTATGTATCTGAAGATGCTAATAGAAGAAGATGTCTACTTGCTTATAAAGATAATGGTAAAACTAAATACAAAGTAATATAATGGCTTACACACAATACAATTCTCCTTTTGCTAAAAAATGCAATGGACCTGCTATAACAGAAAAGTCTTACGAAAAACAAAATCGTAAAATGAGATCTGAATACACTAAAGAAACTGGTAAAAAACTAGGTACTAGACAAACATCTGGTACTGGTAAACGTAGAGTTTCTTTTGCTTGTAGATTTGGAGGTATGGCTGGTTCTTTAAAAAATAAAAAAGGTGAGCCAACTAAATTAAAAATGGCTCTTAAAAAATGGGGTTTTGGTAGTAAAGAAGCTGCTAGAAACTTTTGTAATAAAAATAAAGAAAAAAAATAAAAAAAAATGATTAGAAATTATTACACCGACTCGTACAAATCAGCTATACCAGTCACTCCAAGTGATACGTTACTTATAGATGGTAGAGCAAAAGCTTCAACTCCAATAGGGGCTTGGAAGCAATACAATTTATATATAGGTAACTCACCAAGTACTTTACCTGTTACAACAACTTCAAATAACAATGTTGTTAACAACTCAGTTAATGTAGGTTTAAAATCTCCAAATCCGTTGATTAAAGTTGGTATGAGAGTTACAGGCACTGGATTACCAGATGCAGGTTTACTAGTAGCAACAGTGGTTGATGCTAGTAACTATACTTTATCTCAAGCAGATAGTATAGCTGCTGATGCTACTTTAACGTATAGTTATGATAGTGAATCTAAAATAAAAGTACATACAATAAACAATGAAGCAATAGAATTTGTTAATCCTACTCAAGGATCAATATTACCCGTAAGTGTAGTTCAAGTTTACTCTACAGGAACAGATGGTGGTGTATTAAATTTAGTAGCTTTAAGTTAAAATAAATAAAAAAAACAATGGATACAAAAATTACTAAAGGCAATGTAAAATCTGCTATCAAAGATGACAAAGCTCACATTGATTATTTAAAAAGAGATGTTTTAGATGATCAAAAAAAAGGAGGTAAGTACAAAAATATTAACCAAACAGCTGATGAAAAACACATATCAAAATTAGCTGGAGACATTAAACGTGATCATACTTTTTTGTCTAAACATATGAAAAACAATAAATAATCATGGGTACAAAAGGAAAAACAATAGGTGGTGGAATACCAGGATCAGGGAAAGACATAATCTCTGGAGGTCATGGTGCCGGTAGATACGGGCAACCACATAAATTTTATGGAGAAGGTGCGGCTAAATACAAAGGGCCACACAAACAGTTAGAAGATCTTTCAGGTGATGGTAAAATTACACAAAAAGATGTTTTAATAGGAAGAGGTGTATTAGAAGGTGATAAGGGACCTAAAAAAATGTCAGGAGAATCATATGGGGCAAGTAAAACAGATCCAGAAACAGATACATCACCACCTACACCAGCAGAAACTGCAAAAAGCATAAACAAGTTTTCAAAAAGTGTTTACGATGCTGGTTATAACACTACAAGAGGTAGAGGTGGTTACGCTAACAGAGATGGTTCTAGTTTAGGTTTTGAGAGAGGGAAAACTAAGCCTGGTTTACCTAAAGGAGTTTTTCAAGATTATTTGGGCAGTGGGGGTAATAAAAATCCCCACGTAGCTAAAGATATATTATCAAAAGCTGCAAAATTTGCTACTTCTGAAACTGGTATGAAAAATTTTGTAAAACCAAATTCAGACATTAGAGCTCATTATTCGCCTACGGAGCAATTTAAAGGTGTTGATACTCAAACTGGAAAAGAAAAAACTTTTATGAGTATGGGTTATACCCCAGAAGTTACAAAACACAGTGATGCTTTTAGAGAAAATATGAAATTTGGAATAAGTAGATCTGGTAAAACAGCTCAAGAAGGTAATAAAATAAAACAAAAAGGTTTAGTAAACGCACCTAAACCAAAAGCTTCAGTATTAGAAAAAGGACCAAATAAAGGTATTCACAGCTCTAAAAGCAAAGGTATAAATAAAATTTTAAAACAATATAAATAATCAACAACAATCAACAATCATTAACAACAAACAAAATTAAAAATTATGGCAAAATTTA
>Ga0213865_10001610_pt1 | contig 14612 bp, 10 predicted proteins | sample PICome_6_FD_160100 | JGI IMG/M metagenome (GOLD analysis project Ga0213865, IMG submission 160100) | Coastal seawater microbial communities near Pivers Island, North Carolina, United States - PICO282 | ecosystem: Environmental > Aquatic > Marine > Coastal | place: USA: North Carolina...
CCGAATCGAACACGACCCGCACCGTGCCACTGAATGTCAATCCAGTATTGGTTGTTCTTTGATAGATCATAAGTTTGTTGCGACTTACCCGTACCGTCGAGTTTGTCGCCATTGAAATCACTCTGTTGAATAGTTGTCTCAGTCTTCGAACCACTGGTAGATGTACGAATGACTACACAAAATCCTTGGTCAGTCGTTGATGCAGTACCCGCAGTGTGTCCGTCTTTACCTAACTGAAAGAAGAATCCATTGTCTGCGTCAAACAGACCCCATCGTCGAATCGCACCGTTAGTGCCATCACCAGTTGCAGGCGAGTTCACTAAGAATGTGCCCTGCCACAAGTGTGAGGAGCCTGGGATGTATGGGTGATAAGTGTTCGATGTGTTACCACCAAATGTTTGTGCAGTCACAGTTGTATGATCAAAACCAACTTTTACCGACTTTCGTGTGTTATCATAATCGACATAACCACCGTCAATTTCTACCTGAGAGAAGTTGTCTGTAAGTTGTGCCTCACCACCAAACACATAGTTACCCAGCATTGTCGCGCCAGATGTACGCAACTTACCCCATGCGTCTAACTGTGGTTGACCTTCTTGGAATCGAATGTTGGCAGAACCAAGGTTATCGACATCAAGTCCGTGTTCTGGGTTGTCGTAACCCATGATGTTTGTTGTGGGAACATAGAGATCGTGAAATGCGTTGGTTACATTGATCGTACCTGCAACTTGTGCACGAATCGTACCAGTGAAACCATTTGAACGAATATCTTGATCGTTTATCGGAATAAGGTTGTTGAATCGATCCTGACCTACGATGTGAACGGACAGAACACCAGCAGTTGCACCCGCATCTTTGAAGACACCGTGAACGTGAATTGTAATACTGTCACCAGAATTACCGTTGATGTAGTATCGGTCACCGATTACCCAATCATAGTTTGCATCTGCACCATCGTATGGGATGTACATCGTGTGAACCATGTATACGCGGTCGCCCACTGACTCGGGTGGTATCCTTGTAAAATTGCGTTCACCTGCCATTGAAATTTTCCTCGATAGACGTTATATTGGTCTATTTATACTTTTATTATGCTGGGTTTCTGAAATTACGATCCTGAACTTGAGATATCGGGAACGATCTATTATCGTTCGTAATCGTCTGATTGAGTACGATTATAGGATCACTACCTGTTCTAAACACTAAGAAATCAATAACTTCGTTCAACGATGTTGAGAACTGGTATCGTGCATCTTTCTTTTCTACCGTAGTCGTTAAACTATTGGCTGAATTCAATTGCGTGCCAAAGGCAGATGTGAATGATGAAAATGTTGTCTTGGTTAAGATCGCACTTGCAGATGGTGCAGGTGTGCCGTCTACTTCAAATTCATCAAAAAGATTTAACTGTGGATTGACAGTATCGTTTCTTACTGTTACTCTCACAGTATCACCGTCGGCCAGTGCAGTTCCAGCATTATCACCGTCTGACAACACACCGCTAAACGATGATGATCCTGCCGCATTGATCTGAACGAACCCACCGTTGTTTGAATATGTTACACTGTTCGTACCATCACCTACGATTGTGTCTGCACTTACGGTTTCTGTTGTTGCAAGGCTTGTGATTGTGGGTGCAGGCAAAGATGTTGCAGAGTATGGAGATGGATTGTCGAGTACCTGAACCTCAGAGTTTCCTAGAATACCTGAGATTGTCACAACAACTTCGGCCACTACTGTTACAGTACCCGTTCCTGTATTCTCAATTGATGGTACAGTAGATCCGTCTACCACACTGATCGTGATCGTACCAGTACCATTATTCACAAGTGCAATCGCGGCATTTGCGTCTGCGCCCGTACTAGAGAAATCACCAGTGCTACCCGCAGTATATGTGACAGTACCAGAGTTATCTGTTAGTGTGTTACCACTCCAAGTCAATGTAATATCACTTGACGATGTGAATGCCGCATCAAACTCAATTGCATGATTTGATCCGTCACCATTAAATTTAGTGTTCGTTATCTTCGCAAAATCTGTGACTGCATTAGTAGTAGATACAATTAAAGACGCATCTGAAGTAGTATTCTCAAATGTAGAACTTGTTATTGTCGCACCGTTTTGTGTGGCCTGTTGGCATCGTCGCAGAGTTGTATCTGTAAGTGTAGTACTGCTCTGAAAGACAAATGTACCCATGTCGTTAAACGAACAACCCGTAAGAGTTAACGTTGGGTTATTAAATACTTCAACATTACATCGTGGGGTGCCAAATCTTAGTGTTGCAGATATATCATCAATTTCAGTTCTTTGTGCAAAACTGAATACGCAGTTAGTAATTTCTATAGTTGATGATGTGTTTCTAAATTCTAATCTATTGAAACCATCATATGTAGCAAATTCATCTGAATAAACTATGGTTCTGTTTCTGTCTTGAAAGTACGTAGAAGATGCCGCAGTACCTATTGATATCACACCTCGTGCAAAGAAACCACCGGGCAATACTTCACCATCAAAGATACCAAATTTATGATATCCTCCATCAATAGTAGTGCCGTTTGGTGCAGTAGCACCATCATTGTAGTCATTATATGCAGCCATCTGAATAAAGTTACCCGAATTGGCACCTTGCGTTCCTATGTTTGCATCGGTTGTTTCTTCAGTACCACTGGTTACTTCTATTGTATGTCTGCCGGCAAATATTCCATTAATAGCGGCAAGTGGGTCTCGACGTAGACCAAAGGTCTGCCCATATGCAAACCCATAGTTATCAAAAGTTGTGAAAGGACCGTTGGTATATTCACCGTTTGGTGTATTACTAGGATCAACAACGTAGTATTTCCATCCACCAACTCCCGCAACATCAGCCCCATCTATGCGATAAAGTGCAGTGTTGGCGTTACCACTTCCTGTACCGAATACAATCTGCACTCCACCATAAGTTGCTTGGTTGATAGTTCTTGAGGATGAGTTTACATATGGGTTAAAGACCCACATTCCCACAACTTCACCTGCCGCAAACGTAGTGTCGGCGGTATCCGTAAAGATAAGTGAGTTTTTGGAGGCTGCCGAGTTACGAGTGTTGATACTGTGAGACGCAATTGCCCGATAGAAAATTTCAGTATCAGCCGCATCTGCGTTTCTCGACTGTGCATAACCATTTAGTTCGGTAACAGTTCCCCCATCACCGTCCGAAATGATTGTGTGGTCAACTGCGTAAGTGCCCGCCATCTTATTCCTCTAATAGTTCTTCTAATTGCCCAACAAGCCCTTCATCCATTTGCTTCTTGAACTCAAGAACATCATTAAGATTAAATGTCCACTCAGATTCGGTTTGAGCACCGTCAACAAACGTTACGGTACCATCATCATTACGTACCATATCGTTCTCTACCTTGAGACCAATGTTGAGGCGCCTTTCGTTATTGGCGATGAATAGTACTTCATCAGTTGATCGATTCAAAATGGCCGCGGCCTGCTCTAATGATATTTCCATAATATTCTCCTATAAAAAAAATGGGCAGCCCGAAGGCTGCCCTTATTTATTAAGGATTACTGTAGTTTCGTTCTACTGGAGATACCAGCGAGATCGAGTTTGTGTTTACACGAGTCAGTGTTGATGTTGCTTCTGCCCAAGTACCAGACTTCAATCCTAAGGCTCGAATTACAACCGCAACGTTATCTGCATCACCAGTTCCAACTTTGTTTACTCGGTCTTTCTGCGAGTTGTTGTCAAACGCATATGAGAATGAGAATGTGTTGCCACTAAGATTAGCGGCCGCCAATGTTGGATTCACCGCTTCGTCTGCATTGTTCTCAGATGTTGCTGCCGCTGAGTCGAGTAGCAATGCTCCAGGTGAGTTGATTGGGTGAGTTCGAATCGCATCATTTGTAGTGTTCAACGTTTCGTTTTCAGGCGCCGCATCGTCATCGATTGTGATAGCCGCAAATGTGCTTGAGTCACTGATCTTCGTTACTTTCATAATCAAGTTGTGGTTTGCACCAGTACCTGAGTTCTTGTGTATTCTGAAGTAAGCATCAGCATCAACCGCTGGGTTTAGACCATTTACGTTGATAGTACCAGCACCAGTGTTAAGTGGTGTAAATGATACTGTACCATTCAGTTTGATGTTTACACTATCTTGTGTTGCATCAGCGTTAGCGGTACCAACATCTGACAATACAATAGAAGTTGCAATTTCGCCACCAACATCATAAGATCTTGTGTGATCATAATATGCGAATGCCTTAGCAGTCGAACTATCGTCAACAATATCTTGAGAGAATGTAATCTCTACGTTTGTTGAGAATGGGAATGATCTTAAAGCATCTGAGTCAGAACGCAACTGAGTCAAGTTGATGTCGTTGGCGTTAATGTTTGTAATCGCAACACCAGTCTTAGTACCACTCTGATCTAAGTTTGTTGCGAGTTTAGTTGTCAACGTGTCACCAACGAAGACTAACAATTCGTCAGCGAGTTTACCGATCTTATCATCACCAGTCGCAAGTTCAATGTCTGAGTCTTGACGTAGGCTGTACTGTGTCCAAGAATAAAGTTCTTGGTTTGTCAATGAACCTGAGCCAGTACCGTCTTGTGCATTGATCTTGATACCAAATGGATAAGGTCCTTCAAGTAAGTCTTCTGCATAGCCGAATGTGTTAGACTTTTCAGAGGTCGCAAGATATTCAATGCTAGGTCCAGTCTTCGATGCATACTTTTCGTTTTCGTTCTGAGCCGCTTCAATCGCTGAGTCGGTCACAGAGATCTTAAGATCCTGACCTTCTACAAGCGGGAATCGCTGAGTGTTGTATGGAAGAGTTGCGCCAGCCTCGATACCAATGTCTACTGTATCTGTCTGGTCAAACGTCCATGCTGTAGACTTTTCAACCTGAAGTTTGTTGAAAGGCTTCGAGCGAATAAACAAACGAAGAATCTTGTCACGATAATCAAAGAACGGAGTTCCGTCACCGTCAGAATCTTGGTATGTTTGTACCGCTTGGTTTACTTCACCAGCATAATCATATTCACGCGCTCTTGCACCAACAGCAGGTGTAATAGGCGCTTTTGTAGTCGCATCAAAGAAACCGTAGTATGCTTTATGCTGGTTAACTGTAGCCGCATTTTCTTCTGTTGGCTCACCTTGAATATTACCTAGCGAGATCGTACCAATATACTCTTTGATCTGCTTTGTGTTGGTAATATCAAACTCTCGCCAACCACCAGTACGAATCAGTGAACGCGATGAATCATCGGCTGGTGTCCAACCATATCGCCATTCGAACTGCTCTGGTGTAATCGCAATCAATGGGAAAGGATATGCGATAAGAGTTTTAAGTTGTGGGTCGTCTTTCCATTGTTCTTTTAAGAACGAATAGAGTGCCTGGTGTGTTACGCCGTCATTGCTTAACTCAGGACCTTTGTTCGCAGAGCCACTGGCCACGTTGTTACGAATCTTGATCGTACGGTTTGCAGTGTCAATAAATATATTGGTATTAGAGTCTTGACCGGCTCTCGCATCCAGTAGATTATCGGGATCCGTAATCAGTGCCATTTTGCTTTTCTCCGTTTACAAATGTAAGGGTTATCGTTTGTTTGTTTATTTATAATTAAGAGTACGTGAAAGTCGCTCTATCATCCCAAACATTGTTAAAATTAGCATCTCCGTCTGCCCACAATATATTAAAATCTTCACCTACAGTTTCGATACGTTTAATTCTCCACTTAGCCTCAGTTGTTGCAGTGCCAGGAAGAGCCTCGCCCACATAAGTGTATGGCGCTTCAAAGTCAATCAGTCTGTTATATTGAACTTCCAATTCCGCTTTCAACCTGTCTAGTACGTCAACAAATGACTCAGCCTTAAACTTCTTTAACACTGGGTCATATATTAGTATTGCATTCTCTACAACTGATTTGATAGCGGCTTTGTCTACATCCGCATTGTCAACCAGTTTGTAAGAACCGCCGCCACCCAGCGTACTGAGTGATCGATTAATTCTGTCTATTTGCTTCTGAACGTTGCCTTCAACCTTCGAAGCATTTTCTGTCAGTCTTTTGTTAAAGGCGTCAAGCGCGCCTTCGAATTCTTCTCTGTAGTCGGGTGCAACTCCTGGCTCACCCTGAGGGCCTGCCGGACCAGCAGGTCCTGGTGCTCCATCAGCACCGGCGGCGCCTGCCACTCCCTGAGGGCCGCGTTCTCCAGTTTCGCCGCGTTCGCCTTTCTCACCTTGTAAGCCTCGCTCACCTTTTTCGCCACGCGGTCCAGTATCGCCCTTATCACCTTTTAGCCCTTGTTTTCCTTGCTTGCCTTGCGGACCTTGCGCTCCCGTATCGCCCGATTCACCTTTCTCTCCTTTTGGTCCGACCGGTCCTGTATCTCCCTTAGCGCCAACTGGACCGGTGTCACCTCTGGGTCCTTTTTCGCCGGTGGGCCCGGTATCGCCAGCAATTCCAGGTATGCCTTGCTCGCCTTTTTCACCTTGCGGACCAGTTTCGCCCACATCGCCTTTATCCCCCTTTTCGCCTCGTTCGCCGCGCTCACCACGAGCCCCTTGAGGCCCACGAGCACCAACAGGACCTTCAATAGTAGAGACATCTTCAAGAACATCGAATATTCTCTCCTCTAGATTCGATATTTCTTTCGAAGTGTGCGCTATTGTAAACGCAGTCGCGACAGTATCAATCTTGCTCATTGAGTCTAGCCATATACCTAGTAAGTTCTTCTGTCAACTCATCTGCATTCGTAGGTATATATTTTTCCTCTTTTTTCTTTTCGTCTTCTTTCGGCTCATCAGGTACTACTTGAACTGGAACAGGCTTCTGTTCTTGAGGTGGTGCCTGTTGTTCTTCTTCATCATCACCGATTTCGCCCGAAGCCTCTTCTTCAGCAATCTCTTTCTTCATCTGCTCCATATCTTCTTCAGACATTTGCAACACGTTAGTCATGATCCACTTCTTGCTGAAGTAATCACCAACATACTGAGTCACTTCGTTCATGATGCCGATACGATTCTGTAGAATCTCAGCCTCTTTGAGTTCAGTGAAGTGATTGTCTTTGATATAGTCAACGTAGATATCATCTTTCCATTCTTCCCAATCTTCATTGGTGATGATACCTTTGAGAATAAGTTGCTTCTTAAGAATCTCAAGGAATAGTACGCTGAATCGTCTGCGCAACCGGTCAACAAACTTTTGAAATTTAACTTCGTCTCGCGAGATCTCAGTCGAACGACCAAGAGAGAATTGTGCTTCTTGCTCTAAACGATTGACTGGGACGTTGAGTGATCTATACAGTCTCTTCTGGAAATATACAATATCATCGATCTGTCCCAGGTTCTCGCCGCCTGGAAGTGTAGAGATTTCTGTACCACGACCGTTTTCTTTACGTGGCAGCCAGAAGTCTTCAAGCATTGACATATGCTTACGATCATCTTTGATCTGACCGGTGCTTGCATCGTAGACCAACTTATTACGATACTTGGTCATGATGTCTTTCATGTACGCTTCGGCTTTACCACGTGGTAAATTACCTACGTCAATGTAGAAGATTCTTCTTTCGGGTGCACGAGCCAAACGATAGATGACCAATGAGTCTTCCATCATACGCAACTGATTGATTGGCTTCAGTGCCTTGTGTAAGTGTGAGATAACTTTCTTTCGTGTGTCATCAAGCAAGCCAGACGTAACATAACTGACCGCATCTGTAGAGAGACGAACACCTTGAACCTGATTAGAACCAGGCTTCTCTTCGAATACGTAGTACTCTTCAATGCCGTCTACAATCTTGACACCCGTTTTCTCATCTTTCTTGAATTTGACTTCTCGTACCTTACGAATCTTTGCGGCATCGATGTTACGTATCTCTTGAATACCTGCCTTTGTGTTTGATTCGTTTACGAGTAGATGGTGTACAATACGACCATCGATATACCAAGCACGAAACATTTCGTAACCTAAGTCATTGAACTTGAGCATACCGACAACGTTTTCGAACTCTTCTTGAATTTGATCTTTGATCTTATCGGGTGCCTCGACCTCATCAAGTTTTAACTGAACTGATGATTCGAGTTCTGATGTGACAATAGACTCATTAACAATCTCATCGATTGCCATGTCTACTTCTGGGTTCATCGACACACCACGATAACGCATTATGAGTGCGTGATTGTCTTTAGACTGATCACCTTCTTGATTGATGTATTGACCATAATGCCCAGCACCGGTCGTTACATAACCAGCGGCATCTGGATCAGTTGGTGGTACAACAGAAGGCAACATCTTTGTCTTCTTTGTGCCAGCCCGCTTGATCTCGAAACCGAATAGTTTGAATAATGCGTTATTGTCGTCTGCCATAACTTACCCTAATAATATAACAAGGGAGCCTTTCGACTCCCTGTTATATAGTGAGTTATTAACTCGTTGTGTTTGACTCCCAATATTGATAGTTGAACGTTACGTCGAATGTCTCGACTTCTGCTCCTCCATCATATTGTAACTGAATCTCACTGACTGTGGTCGGGAATGCACCACGAATGTTGTATCGCTTGATCACGCTTTCGTCGCGGTCAAGTTGATCAACAATCAAGTCAGTTTGATAGTCAGTCGGGTTAGTCAAGCCAGTGTTTGTTGCGTGTGCATTGATGCCGTTCATCCATCTTTCCATAGCATCACGTACTTCGAACCCAGTGTCATTCAGAATGGTCACTGTCCATGGCTCGAATGTACGATCACCTGCTACTTGAAGGATGCGCCCTCGGAAGGGCACAGCAAGTGGTTCTGTTACTGACTGAGGCAATTGAGCGGCTCTACACATGAACGATGTAAGTTCTACATCGCCACCTGCATACGCAGGAAAGTTAATAGTACAAGCGAATAGATTCGGTCTTGCACCACCGCCACGCAGTTTTGCCTTAAAGTCATCGACTCCTAGAATCGCCATTTAAACTCTCCTTACGCTAAGCCAACTACTTCTTCGAAGTCAACGCCCGTTCGCACTGCTACGAAACTCAAGGTTACGTAGTTGATTGAACGTGCTGGCTTCACGAAGATGTCTGCTCTAAATTGATTATTATCAATAACGTCCGCAGTGTTGTTTGTTTCGTCACAAACTACACGGAAGTCACTGATACCTCTTCGACCCTTAATGTCTCTCAAGAAGGGCTCTACTACGTTAACGAATTCGGCACGTGTGAATTCATCATTGAATTCGAACATTACGTTCTGTGCGGCACTCTTAATTGCTCTTTCCATGACTAAAAACAGTCGGCGTACATTGATGCGATCAAACGCACTTGGACGATTCAGTTTAGTCTTGTCACCGAACAACAATACACCTTGACCTGGTAGGTTAACAACTGGGTTGATACCTGCCTTGTACAATGTGTCACGTTGTGCTTTCGTTGGATTCCAAGCAAGTGATGATACACCGAAGTACTGACCTCGTCTCTGCCCAGCAGGTGAGAACCAAGGTGCGGCAACGTTATCGGTCGATGCCATCAGACCAGCAGTTGAAGAAGCGGCTGGAATGAATACGTACTTATCGTTGTACTTGTCATACACTTTCAGATAGTTTGCATCAACAACAAGATAAGAAGATGAAGTAAGCCCTTCACCAAAAGACTTGATGTTATCAGTGATCGTAGCAGGATTCTGTACGTCAATGATATCTTCTCTTGCTGGTGAAGTAACAACAATACAGTCTTTACGCGCTGTTGCAGTTGTTACAAGCGACTCAACGATTGTGTCTTGATCACTAGATGAAGCCAGACCAGGTGCGATCAAGAAATCTACCTGAATCGTGTCTTCGTCATCAAACTGTTCAAATGCTGAATCGTATGCTTGACGTGTCAAGAATGTTGATTGTGCACCGCCGTTGAAACTTTGTGTGCGAACATTACGTCCTTCACCGGCTGGAATTGTGTTTGTAGTCCAGTCAGCCGCGGCTGTTGTTGTTGACTGATTTGGTCCAATCGAGGCCGCCCAAACATATGCAGACTTGTCGTTCAATACGTCAAGTGCGAAGTTGTTTGTACCGTCGGCTGCCTTAGCATCTGTAGCAAGCGACAAGAAGGGCCAAGTTTCGAGTACGGTACCAGGAGTACCAGTGAACTTGCCGTCTTCGTCAACAACTGCTACGTGAACTTCATCGTGTGCAGTTGAGCCTGATGCTGAACGTGCTGAAACAAAATCTGATGTTTCAGGAGCCGCATCAAAGTTGCCTTTGTAAGTCCAGTTTTCGAATGCACTGTCTGATGCAGACCAAGGGCATACAGATACTAGCAGTGAGTTACCTGCTTCACCTGCATACTTAGCGAAGAATCGCTTGTTGTTCGAAACGTGTCCAGAGATGTCAGCATCCCAGTCATCGCGGTTCTCAACGAGTGTTCCGCCTGCTGATGAATCAACAGCGTTCAACTCGGCTGAGCCTTTGCCACGTACAACTTGAAGTGAGCCTGAGTATTTTAAGAAGTGTGCCGCAGAAAGAAAGTCAATGTTATTACTATCTTCTACGAGTGTGGGTGAACCAAACCGCTCTACCAATTCCGTCTCATTACCTACTAGGATCGGTTGTTTGATTGGCCCCCAGTTAAAATCGCCTACGATAGCACCGGTAGATGAAGTCACCGCAGGTACAATACCCGACAGATCTACTTCTCGTATGGTAACCGCAGGAGACTCCGATGTGCGAAGTGCCATAGTCGTGTCCTTTTTTCGTTAACATGAATAAGTTATCATAATACGGAATTCAATGTATTTATTTATAAATACTTTACTTTCGACGAAACCATGACACAAGTACTATTCTGTGCCCGGCTCTGACTTGAGCAACTCCGTGTTTGACATTATCACCATAAGATAAGGATTCACCAGGCTCTAACGTGGGTGTGCACACGATTTCATTCTTTCGATGCACTGAACCTGTTTTTACAACATAAGAGTCTTCAGGTGTAGGCAGATCATAGTGTGTGTCCCAAACCAACGTCTCACCACCTTCGAGATCTTTTTCTTCAAGCAAAGTAATACACGTTTGTGTATGATGCCCGATATCATCATGATGTGGTCGTGTCCAAGAATATTTGGGATATAGTAAAAAATAACTTGACAAATGAGCGTAGCCTATGCTATGATAGTGATCCAACATATTCTTAAAACATTCTGCTTCTAGTTGTTCTTTTTTAAGAACACGTTTCTCTACGTGGTGCAAACTATAGTCTTGATGCGCCTTCTTCATACCCGTGGCATGATACACTTTCCACAGATCTTCAAGCCCTTCTTGACCAAAGAACATATGTTTTTTGAATGTCTTGTTGCTTACCATAGGTCAGGTTCGAATGGTATGTTCCAACCTTGGTCTTTCATTTTCTCTTGTGCTTCGATAGCATCAATGATATCACCGGCATCATCATGAAAACCAAAGGGCACAACATCTTCTTCGATCTCGTGCATACGTTGTTGAAACATCATTTCTTTTAAGTTAATGCTTGTCATATCCGCAAAGTAAGTACCAGTCGCAAAGTAGCCAAACATCACCAGATTCATCACAAGATCATCATGGTTGCCTTCGCTTGCTTCATATGATTGACCATGAGCCACAAACGTTGAGATCTCCATGATTGTCTGTTCGTCATAGATCTCTAGTTTTGAACTCTCAAGTAAGTCTTTAAAGCCTGAGCAACCGAGTCTCTTTGTCTTACGATTGATCTCGATACCCATCTTGTTTTTCGTTGCAGACTCTACGTGCATATTCTCGTATTCGAGGTCCATATACAAACCATTACACACAAGAGTGCCTTGGTCGTTCGATTCGATGACCACATAGGCTTCGTTGTAGACTTTCGCATACTTATAGATAATATTTGGAAAGAGCAAGGGCGAGATAGTATTGTTGCGATAGACAGCAACCTGTTCGAAAGGTCTCGTGCTAATGTCGATTAAAGTAAAGGTAGAATAGTCCTGGCCTCTTCCTTTCGATACGTCTACGGTCATAACGTATTCGTGATCGCTTACAGTTTCTTTGTAGACAAGAAGATGTCCATTTTCTCGTATCTGCAAAGGCTCTCGCACACGCAAACTCAGTAGAGTTTCCGGTCCTATGAGTGTATCTCCCGTCCCAAAAAATGTATTGCCAAATTCTTGATCGAACTGTAAACTTGAGGTGTTCGCAATTGTCTGTTGCTTCCATACTTCGTCACGACCAGGTACGTCCCACCAGTCTACACGAAATGGTGTGAATTCATTCGTGCCTTGATTAGCACCTTCCCAGATCTTGTGAAAGATGTTGCCTATTCCGTTGGCTGTTGAGGTAATGATTACTTTCGTATCTTTACCGGCCGAGACCACAGGATACGTTGAAGTATAGAACTCACCTGCTCGCTCAACAAAAGCAAACTCATCGAGATAGAGCAAATTAACAGACATACCCCGAATAGAAGAGCCGCTAGTGGAAGCGGCAACAATCCGAGAATTATTAGAAAACTCGATAGAACCTTTATTAAGAGTTTTACAACCTGGTTGTAGAAAGAAGGGAAGGTTCTCCAGAGCCAACGTAATGCGCCCAAGCATTTCACGTGAAGTGGCTCCTTTGTTTGCCAATACTGCGATAGTTTTTTCAGGGTGAAAGATGGCGTACCAGAGGAGGTACGCAACGCTCGAAATTGACTTTCCAGACTGTCTACAAGCAAGTACGATATTGAAACGATTATTGTTAAAATGCTCGAACATCCGCTCCTGATAAGGATATAGATTGAACGGGACAAGGCCTTGATCCAACGAGATAATTTTAACGTAATTTCTGGCAAAGTAAGCCGGGTCATCCATACACCTCTTGTATTCACGTATGTCATCTTCCGTCCAACCATGTTGAACGCCATCTTTTTTTACAAGGTGATTGTAGGAGTAAGTTTCGTTACTCATCCGATATGCTGTCAGCATCAATCACCTTTTCTTCATTCTGTAATAATCGTTGTAAGTCAGTTGTGCTTCCTAAAAACACATTGTTGTTTGTAATTTGTTTGTCTGGCTTATCTTCTTTGACAACCTCTTTGTGCTTCTTGTTGAGGTCCATCAACTTATCTGTTACGTCTGCAATGTTCTTGATCATGCCCGACAATACTTCGAACGCACGAGGGTGTTCAGACTCGCGAGCCACCTGAATCATAAGTTCAAGCGACTCTTTGCCACCTTCGATCAGTTCGATATACGTATCACGCGAAGTGTCGTAATCGTCTTTAATGTTTTTATCGTTACTCATTACTTATTGTGTACAATGATACCAGTAGATGCTACACCACCAGCAACAAATGTATCGTCTCCATCAGTCACGTTAATATTATATACCGCTACATTACGGAAGTTAGATTCTACTTTGTACAGTATTTCTGTTGTACCATCGGCCAGCACCAACTCTTGACCCGGTTCGAGAGATATGATATCTTCAAAGTCTGGGTGCGCTCTCATACCTGCGTCTCTGTCACCGGCTGCCCAACCTTCTGTAGTTAACAGCAAGTGTGAAGGCGTAAACTCTAGGTAGCCATCGTTGATGCTGAAGATCTGTCGCAACTTCGCAGGTATTTCTTCTGCTTCGATGACTTCGTTGGTAACGCCGCCTTGACCAAGCACCTGATCACCAACTACAATGTCTTCGATATTCTTCGTTGTGCCATCTGACATTGTGATCTGTGTACCAGCCAAGAAACACTCGAACTCACCATCAGATGTGAAACCACCGCCACCACTCAGATCATTCGGCACAAGTTCATGATCAAACTGTACAGTTGTCGAAGCCGTGTTGCCTAGATTGTCAGCAATTTCAAAAGTAAGAATCGCTCTGTAATTAATAGTAGCGCCGGTATTGGCTGTTGTGTTGAACTGCCATTCTCTGTACAGCGGTGCGTCGAGTGTAAGTGGAGTCTGGAAGTCTCCCGTAAATACATTAGCAATTTCAGATGGGCTTAAGTTTGTATAACCTGAGCCAGGAATCAATATTTGAATTGTTCTTGATGTCAACTCAACCGTATAGTTGCCCGCGTCTCCACCGGGATCGGTGTCAACCCACGATCCTCTAGTTTGTACTTGCGCAAGATCATTGTCATCAACTTCTTCATAGAAGAAGTACACATCGATTTCACCATTAGGCTTGAATCTAATTCTAGATCGTGCACGTGCATCAACATTTCCGTCACCATCGGTGTCATCTGAAGAGAACGATGTGAGGTTCGTATCGAAACTGATTGTCTCTGTGATATTCGGTAGGTTACCAGTGGTAATGTTGGTGATCGTAAACGCTTCTGTATCAACAGAGGTTATAGTATCTCGTTCTTCATAGAGACCCATTGTAATGTTTCTGTCAACCAGTTCTGAGGTGTTTTCGCTCAAATTTAAAGTTCTAGTAGCGGTACCGCTTGAAATAGTCAAAGGCGAGCCAGTAATCTGGCTCATATCAAAGTATGATGCAATCTGAGGATCTACAAAATAACAATATTTTGGTTCTACTGGTATTGAGCCTTCAGTGCTCACTGCTGTGTCTAATGTTATATTGCTTGAAGTCACGTTAATGACTCTGCCGAGTAAGTAAGCAGTAGAAGGATTCGCGAGCCCGCCATATGAATAAAGGTCCATACCC
>Ga0213865_10001613_pt1 | contig 14605 bp, 13 predicted proteins | sample PICome_6_FD_160100 | JGI IMG/M metagenome (GOLD analysis project Ga0213865, IMG submission 160100) | Coastal seawater microbial communities near Pivers Island, North Carolina, United States - PICO282 | ecosystem: Environmental > Aquatic > Marine > Coastal | place: USA: North Carolina...
AAATAGTAAATGATTTGTACTGAAGACATCCTCAAATAACCACTTATATTCAATTAATTCTTCTTGAGAAACATCAGGTATAATTCCCTCAGGCCAAACGAATATTGTTTTGTCATCTCCAGTGGGCTGACTTATATCAATCAATTCTCTTATCACTGGAACAGGATCGATATTTGAATAAAATCTATCTAGACCAATATTGGAACCTATAACCCTTACTTTATACTCATAATTAACAATATCTGATGCGTTGAATGTTTCTTTGTAAGATGATCCATGTAGAAAAAATAGAAATGGCATAACTAAAAAAACTACACACACTGCTATATCTTTTTTTGTTTCTCTTAGAATAAAAATTGCAGGACTAGCAAACAATGAAATACAAAGTAGATTAAATCCGTAGGTTCCTATTAATGAGGTAATGCTTAATATTTCTAAATGATTAATAAAACTATAGGCTATTAAATTCCAAGGAAAACCGGTTAAAATTGAACCTCTAATAAATTCAAAAACTCCAAAAAATAATGCAAAAACTAAAAATGAGCTTACTACTTTTTTAGAGTTTGAAATTATAAAACAAAAAGTAGCTAATCCATAAAAAATTCCCAGGAATAAAGGTACCAAAATAAGAGCTATGGGAATTAAAAATTTAAAATTTTGATCAAATGTTAAAGATATGGATATCCAATACAAGCTTGATAAAAAATAACCAAATCCAAATAGCCACCCATAAATAAAGAAATGTTTTTTACTTTGAGTAATTTTAGATTTTTTAAATAGAAATATAAAAAATGCACTAAAGGTAAAAAAATTTATTATTAAGTAATTATAGGGAGGTAAACTTAAAGATGAGACCGCACCTAAACCTATTAAAAAAACTATCTCAATATATTTTTTTTTTGTCAACCTAGTTAATCTTTGAAATTACAGATTTATATATTTTTTCTTCTTCACTAACCATTCTTCTATAATCTTTATCTTTGATATGGTCAAAACCTAATAAGTGAAGATATCCATGAATAAAAGTTTTAATTACTTTTTCCTTAAAATTTTTAATATTTTGTGATTTAGGTTTATTCATAAAGTTATAACTAATTATAATATCTCCAATATAATTGCTTTTAGTTATTGATGTTTTTTTTTCTAAAGGAAATGAAAGAATATCTGTAGACTTATTTTTATTTCTAAAATTCTTGTTTAATTTTTTGATGCATTTATTGTTAGAGAGAAGTAAAGAAAGGGTTATTTTCTTATTTGGAAATCGGTATTTTCTAGGAAAGAAATTACAAATATTTTTGAAGAAAAGTTCTTTTTTTTTTAGTTTTTTTGACCAAGCTTTCTCCTCTGAGAAAACTTCAACACTAATCATTTTTTGAGTAGGCTTTAACTATTTTAGAAACTAGTGGATGCCTAACCACATCTGAATGATCAAAATCGACAACAGATATTTCATTTAAATGACCTAATAATTCTTTTGATCTAACTAAACCCGACATATTTTTATTTGGTAAATCAATTTGTGTTGGATCTCCGTTAACAACTATTTTAGAATTTTCTCCTATTCTAGTTAAAAACATCTTAATTTGAGTGTCTGTTGCATTCTGAGACTCATCTAAAATAGCGAATGAATTTTTTAGAGTTCTACCTCTCATAAAAGCAAGTGGTGCTATCTCAATATCACCTATTTCGATCATTCTTTGAATTTTTTCGAAATCAAAAAGATCATACAAAGAATCGTATAAAGGTCTTAAATAAGGATCTACTTTTTCTTTCATGTCTCCAGGTAAAAATCCTAATCTTTCTCCAGCTTCTACAGCGGGTCTGGATAAAATTATTCTTTCAATTTTTTTTTCTAATAACATCGTAAGGCCCACGGCTACAGCTAAAAATGTTTTACCAGTCCCTGCCGGTCCAGCAGAAATGATTATATCACTTTGTCTTAAAGCTCTTACATAATCCTTTTGTTTTTCTGATCTAGGAATAATAGATTTTTTTGGCGTCTTAATTATGTCTGTAATATTATTATTTTTAACTTTTTCATTAATCATAAAATTATCTACTGATGAAAGTATATCCTTGTTTTCAATACTGCCATTATTAATAAATTGATTAGCTAAAAATTTTATAGCATTTTTAACAATTTCATTTTTTTCAGGATTAGACTTAATTAGAATTGAATTACCTCTAGAATACAAACTAGTTTCTGTAATTTTTTCTAATTCTTTTAAATTTTTATTGAACTCACCTACAACGCCAATCAGAATTTCATTATCGTGAAAAATAACACTTAGAGAGTTATTATCTGAATATACAAACTTTAATGAATTGTCGCTATTTTTTTTTATTAAACTACTCAATTGCTAGGCTACCTTTTGTTTATGGCTTAAATCTTTTTCACCAAACAAGGTGCTTCGATTACTTCTATTAATTTTCACAGGCACAATTTTTCCAATATCATCTTTTTTACCATTAAAAATTACTGATGTCATATATTCAGAACGACCGAAAACTTGAGATTTATCATCTGATAAGTTCTCAACTAAAACATTAATCGTTTTATCTTCCAATGATTTATTCATTTGCATCTGATTATCATATAATTCGCTCTGAACTCTTTCTAATCTTTCCATTGAAACTTTTTTATCAATTAACTCTAAATCTGCAGCAACAGTACCTGGCCTTGGACTGAAAATAAAAGAATAAGAATTAATGAACTTAATTTTTTTAATTAGTTCAAAAGTAGCATTAAAATCTTTCTCTTCTTCACCAGGATAACCAATTATAAAATCACTAGAAAATTGTATATCAGATTTAATTTTTTTTAACTGATCATATATTTCATAATATTCATTAATAGTATGCTTTCTATTCATTAGATTTAAAATTTTATTAGATCCACTTTGAACTGGTAAATGAACCAATGACATAAGTTTTTTTGAATATTTATAAACTTCAATTAAATCATCTGTCATGTCTTTAGGATGAGATGTTGTATATCTAATTCTCTTAATACCTGCGAGTTTTTCAATCTCTAGTATTAAATCTGATAATCTATACTTTTTATCATTATAAGCATTTACATTTTGCCCAAGTAAAATTATTTCTTTAGTACCTGAATCTGACAAATATTTTGCTTCATCTAAAATTTGATTAAATGGTCTTGAATATTCTGGCCCTCTGGTATAAGGCACCACACAAAAATGACAAAATTTATCACAACCTTCTTGGATTGTTAAAAATGAAGAAATTTTTCCTGAATTATTTTTTATTTTATTAAAATATTCAAATTTTGAGATTGCATCAAATTCCGTCTCTTCAGTTTTTTTATTTTTTTCTATATAATTTAAAATTGTATCATTAATTTTGTGATATGCTTGTGGTCCAATAACAAGATCAATGTATGGTTCTCTTTTAAGCATTTCCTGATTTTCTGCCTGTGCAACACATCCAGCTATTATCACTAAGGGCTTTGTTTTAGATCTAAAAATTTTTTTAACTCTTCCAATCTCATGATAAACTTTTTCTTTTGCTTTATCTCGTATATGGCATGTGTTTAGCAAATAACAATTTGCATCTTCATAATTTTCCGTTTTTTCATAACCAATTTTTTTCACAGAGTCATATATTCTATTTGAATCATACTCATTCATTTGACAACCAAATGTTTTAATAAAAATTTTTTGTTTCATTGATTAGGATTTTTTTTTAATCCCATATAACTCAAGTTTGTGATCTACTAGTTTATAGCCATATTTTTCTGCAACTTTTTTTTGTAGCTTTTCAATTTCCTCATCTACAAATTCTATTATTTCGCCTGACTTAACATCTATTAAATGATCGTGGTGTCCTTCATTCAGCTCTTCATATCTTGCCTTTCCACCTTTGAATTCATGCTTAGCTAGTATGCCTGACTCTTCAAATAATTTTACAGTTCTATAAACAGTTGCAATACTTATCTTGGGATCAATTTTAGAAACTCTGTTATATAATTCATCTACATCGGGATGATCAGAAGATTTAGACATTACTTGAGCAATTATTTTTCGTTGATCAGTTAGCTTTACACCCTTTGACAAACATTTTTCTTCAATAGTTTCTGACATATATATTTTTAACTTATATAAATAGGATTAATCAAATTTTTTTTAATTTTATATTTCTTACATAAATTGGGGATATTTTTATGATTCAAATCTTTCTCATTAATAAAATCTCCTAAATTGTAGCAATAATAGTCAATATTTTTTGCAACATTAAAAGCTTTTACGACTGACATTAAGTTTCTAATTCCAGCAAAGCTTCCTGTCCCTTGATTTACATAAATTTCATTAATATTGGAAACTTTAAGTTTTTTTGATGATAGAAAATTATTAATAATTATAGTTAAACTTTCATAATTAATTTTAGTATTCTCATGCGTAATATTATAAATATTAGTATTAATGATCATCATTAAAAAAATTTTTTCATTAGCAATATCAATAATAAGTTTATTCATTTTTGTTCTGTTTATAAGTTCAAATTCTATTTCAGATGAAAATAATTTCAAATACTATTCCAATGATGAGGGTATTTTATCAATTATGTATCACCGTTTTAATGAAAATAAATATCCTTCAACAAATATTCAAATGAATGTTTTTAAGGAACAAATAGAAATAATAAAAAACTCTGATTATGCTTTTTCTAATCCTAAAACATTTGCAGAAAACTTTAAAACACCAAAAAAGAATAAAGAAATTCTTATAACAATCGATGATGCTTTTTTATCTTTCTACCAAGAAGCTTGGCCATATTTAAAAGAAAATAAAATTCCTTTCATTTTGTTTGTTTCAACAGAGCCTATTGGGAAAAAAGGGTACATGACCTGGGAACAAATCAAGGAAGTTGAGGCTGAAAAATTTACAGTAATAGGACATCATTCTCACTCACATGGATATCTAATTGATGAAGATAACGATTTTTTTATCTCTGATATAAAAAAAGCAAATGAGAATTTTTTAAAAAATTTAGGATATATTCCAAACTTATTTTCTTATCCTTTCGGTGAATACTCAAAATTTATGAGAGATTATATTTCTAAAAATTTTGATTATGCATTTGGTCAACATTCAGGAGTTATTGATTTAAACAAAGACAAATTTGAACTACCTAGATTTCCAATTAATGAGCATTATGGCAACTTAAAAAGATTTAATTCTATAATCAATTCATTTCCTCTTGAATTTGAACAGCTATTTCCTCTTGAGAAAAAATTATCATCAGATAGTAATCCACCATCTAACTTTAAAGTTAAGTTTTTCAAAGAACAAAAGAACATCAGAAAAATTAATTGTTATTCTAATGAATTGGATAAATGGGAAAAATCTAATACCACTTTTGATAATTATATATTAACAATAAAATTCAGAGGTCCTTTCAAACCTAGAAGGGGAAGAATAAATTGTTCTCTTAATGATAATGGTAAATGGAGATGGTTTGGTGTTCAATTTCCAATTATAGAAAATTAAATAAGACTCTCTAGATTAGCGCTTGCTGGTAATAATTTGGCATCATCAAAATCTTGTAATTTGTTTTGTTTAATTATTTTTTGAAGAACTTCGACATACTGATTGCCTGTTTCTGCATATTTATTCAAGTATTTAGATAACACAATGCTGTCTAAAGGTTTGTTTGAGTCTCTTAATTTTGCTCTAGCTTTTCTAAAATCTTTATAAGTAGAATGGGTGTTTATATTTCTCTGGTAAGCTCTAACTGATGCTTGTAGAATATTAAATTTCATCACTTTATGTTTCTCACCTTCTTTTGCTTCTTTTGGTTTTAAACCCTCTCCAGACCAAGTCCATTGTCCAAATAAAGCGTTACCCTCTAAAGCAAATCTAGAAGTTCCCCAACCAGTCTCTTTTGCTGCTTGAGCAATTGCTAAGGATACAGGTATTTCATCCATTCTTATTTTTAAGGATGATAAATCTCCCGATTTTACACCATATTGTTTATATTTTTTTTCTAACCATTGTTTTTCTGTATTTGAGTTATTGCTCTTATTAATGATAGTAAATAGAGTTTTTCTATCTAGCTTAATATTGTTATTCTCTTCAATGACAAGAGGTAAGACAATCTGAATGAAAAATTCTTTTCTTTTTTTAGAATTTTCAATCATTTTAATTTCTTGAGGTAACAAAGTTAAAGCGACAGGTTTAACTAATTTGTTTTTTCGAACATCATTAAGATTATAACCAGTATCTTCAAATAACTGTTTGATAGTAGAAGCATTCAACCTCACTGAGTCATTCTCTAAATTATTCAAACTAAATATATCTAAAAGTAAATCTTCCTCATTTAAGCTGCTACTTTCTTTTTTATTTTTATTTTTTTTATTAAGTGTGTAGGCTAATATTTTTTTTGAATTATTTGTGTATTCTTTTGTATTTAAATTATTATCAGTAAAATTAATCAAAATTGGTAGAACATAAAAAAACGAAACCAACACCAAACTACTTAAAAATATTCTTGTTATTGAATTAATAGTTTGGGCTTGAATGATATTTTTGTTTTTTTTCTTGGAGCTATCTATAAATGATAATTCTAGCTGATTACTATTTTGAGTTTTAGACTCTTTTTTTCTTTTTTTAATAACTTTTATTTTCATAATAAAGATCTAAATTGCAACAACCTCTTTTACTTCAGGTAAATAATGGCACAAAAGATTTTGAACTCCTTGTTTTAAAGTCATTGTAGAACTTGGGCAACCAGAACAACTTCCCTGAAGTTGAACTTTGACCACTCCATCTTTAAATTCTTTAAACTTAATGTCTCCACCATCTCTTGCTACAGCCGGTCGAATTTTTTGATCTAAAATTTTTACAATTTTTTGCTCCAGTTCATTTAAATCTGAATTTTGCTCATCTAAATTTTCATCAATAACAAACTCTTTTCCCTCCGAATAAAAATCATTAATAAATGAAATTACAATATGTTTTATTTCATCCCAATTAATTGTCTCTTTTTTATTGATAGAGATAAAATCTTCTCCCAAAAAAATTCCCTCAACACCATTTATAGAAAGTAAATTTCTCACTAATAAATTTTTAGTCTCTTCTTTTTGAGTAATTTCATATGGACCACTATTAGACACTTTTTTTCCTGGTAGGAATTTGAGTGAATTGGGGTTTGGTGTTACTTCAGTTTGAACGAACATGGGTTAAATATAGTGAATATTTGAAAAATTAACACTTGATAATAAATTTTATCTAAAAACCTACTATTTCTTTAATTCTTTTAATCTTTTGAGATGCTATTTTATTAGCTCTTTCAACTCCTTCTAGAAGTGTTTTATCCAAATACGATTTATCATTAAGAAGTTTTTTTATTTCTAATGTAATGGGCTGAATTCTATCAACAAGAACTTCTGATAATTTTTCTTTAAATTCTGAAAAATTTTTATCTGCAAAAATTTCTACGCTTTTTTCCATGGTAGAATTTGTTAAGCTTGAATATATTCCTAAGAGATTTTTTGCTTCTAGTCTTTTGTCAAGATCTTTTATAGAATTCGGCATTGGTAATGGATCCGTTTTTGCTTTTTTAATTTTATTGATAATTAGATCGCTGTTATCTTTTAAATTTATTCTGCTTAAGTCTGACAATTCAGACTTGCTCATTTTTTTTGAGCCGTCTTTCAGGCTCATAATTCTCGAAAACTCTTTCTGAATTAGAGGTTCTGGTACTTGTAAAAAATTTTCCATTTCAAAGTCGGTATTAAACTTTTGAGCAATATCTCTACATAGTTCCAAATGTTGCTTTTGATCATCTCCAACAGGGACATGAGTTGCATCATATAACAATATGTCAGCCGCCATAAGAACTGGATAGGAGTAAAGGCCTACACTTGCTTTTTCTTTATCTTTTCCAGCTTTTTCTTTGAACTGGGTCATTCTATTTAGCCATCCCATTCTAGCAATACAACTTAATATCCATGCACCTTCAGCATGGGCAGGCACTCCCGATTGATTAAAAATTATGCTTCTATTTGGATCTATTCCACTTGCTATAAATGTGGCGACAGTTTCCTGTATGTTTCTTTTTAATTCTTTTGGATCTTGTTTAACTGTAATTGCATGCAAATCTACTACACAAAATACACATTCGTTATCACTATCGTTATTTAGATCTACAAAATTTTTTATAGCTCCTAAATAATTTCCTAGATGAAGATTGCCTGTGGGTTGAACGCCAGAGAATATTTTTTTACTCATAAATTTAATACTTTAATTTAATATCACTCATTTGAAAAGCTTTGATGAAATAACACACTATTAAATAAAATATCAATCCCAATATAACAGATAATACTAAATATAAAGATTTAATTGATTGATTAAATGCCAATTCGTTTTGAAAAAAATTTAACACAAAGTTAAAAAATAATCCCATCATAATTGATGCTAAAATTATTTTAATAAATTTGATAAAAAATATTTGATTAAAATAAAATAATTGTCGATTTTTTAAAAAAATAAATAGCAATATCGAATTAAACCACGATGAAATAGTAGTTGCTATTGGAATTATTATAAAGCCAATTTCATTGAAATAATAAACACTAATACAGACATTAAGTATTACAGAGATTAAGGAAATATAAAATGGAGTTTTAGTATCATGGTTAGCAAAGAAAAAACTTGAAAAAACTTTTATCAAAGCAAAAGCAGGAAGGCCTAGAGCAAAGTAATATAATGCGAGGCTCGAGTTCTTAACTGAATTTTCATCAAAAAACCCATATCCAAAAAGCGCTGAAATAATTTGTTCAGATCCAATAATTAAAGCGATAGTTGCTGGTAAACTTAAAAAAAAACTTAATTCAAGAGCCTTGTTTTGTATTAGCAAAATCTTATTTTTTTTTTTCGACTGTATATGTTTTGAAAGCTGTGGAAGAATAACAACACCAATTGCAATACCAGCTATAGCTAAATTGATTTGATATATCCTATCTGCATAATATAAATAAGAAACTGCACTAGCCTGAAATGATGCAATTATTGTTCCAATTAAAATATTTATTTGGGTAACACCTGAGGAAAAAATACTTGGTAAAAGTTTTTTAAAAAAAAACTTAACTTTGTTACTTGCTTTTAGTTGGAAAGTAAATTTTAGGGAGTAATATTTTGATACAAATTTATACAAAAATATTAATTGTAGAAAACCAGCCAAAGAAACACCATAAGCCAAATAATAAACTAGTTGATCATCTAACAATTTAGAAAAAATTAAAATTAAAATTAAAACAATATTTAAGATAATTGGGGTAGCTGCTGCTGCTGCAAACTTGTTATGTGAGTTTAAAATTGCAGAGAAAAACGAGGCTAAACAAATAAAGAATAAAAAAGGAAAAGTAATCCTTGTTAAATTTATTGCAACCGACATTTTTTCAAAATCTCCAGTAAATCCTGGAGCAATAATTGAAACAAACGATGGCATAAAAATTTCAATTATTATTGTTAGAAATAGTAGCCCTAAAAAAAGAAGATTAAAAATATCATTTGCAAATCTATTTGATTGTTTTTTGCCTTTATTAATTTCTGATGAATAGCTTGGAACGAATGCCGCATTAAAAGTGCCTTCAGCAAATAATCTTCTGAATGTATTTGGAATTCTAAATGCTACGAAAAAAGCATCCGCTAGCATTCCTGTTCCAAGAAAAATTGCTATTAAAATATCTCTTAAATAACCAAGCAACCTACTTATTATAGTATAAAAACCAAATGTGCCTGTTGACTTAAGTAAATTCATAAATCATATTAGTCTTTTTTTTACCCTAATTGTAAGCTTATTGTAAGAAATTATAGATAAAAATTACAAACAATTAAAATTTTAATAATAATAAAAATATAATTTAATTTAAGATTAAAGCAAAAATGAAAAAAACTAAAATCGATCATTATACTGACAAAGAAGCTTTAGAATTTCATAAAAACAAAAAACCTGGAAAAATAGAAATTAATTCATCAAAAAATATGACTACCAAGAGAGATCTTGCTCTAGCATATTCTCCGGGGGTTGCTGCTCCTGTAAGAATGATAAGCGAAAATCCTGAGACTGCATATGATTATACGAGTAAAGGAAATTTGGTTGCCGTTATTAGTAATGGTTCTGCAATTTTAGGGATGGGCAATTTAGGTGCGCTTGCATCAAAACCTGTAATGGAAGGTAAAGCAGTACTTTTTAAAAGATTTGCAGATATTGACTCGATTGATCTTGAAATAGATTGTTCTGATGCTGATGAGATAATTAATTCAATAAAAAACTTTGCTCCAAGTTTTGGAGGAATTAATTTAGAGGATATAGCTTCTCCTGACTGCTTTATAATTGAACAAAAATTAAAAGAAATTTTAGATATTCCTGTTTTTCATGATGATCAACATGGGACTGCTATTATTACAACTGCGGCTTTAATAAACGCATTAGATATAAGTGGTAAATCAATTAAAGAAATTAAAGTAGTTGTTAACGGTGCTGGTGCATCTGCTATAGCTTGTACTGAGTTATTTAAAAACTCAGGTGTACCAAATGAAAATATAATAATGCTCGATAGAAAAGGAGTAATCTATAAAGGTAGAACTGAAGGAATGGATCAGTGGAAATCAAAACATGCGAATGAAACCAAACTAAGAACACTTGAAGAAGCAATAAATGGTGCTGATGTTTTTTTAGGTTTGTCTGCTAAAGGGGCTTTGAAAAAAGAACTAGTTAAAACCATGGCCAAAAACCCAATTATTTTTGCCTGTGCGAATCCTGATCCTGAGATTACCCCTGAAGAAATAAATGATGTAAGGGATGATGCAATTATTGCAACTGGTAGATCAGATTATCCAAATCAGGTAAACAACTTGATTGGTTTTCCTTATGTTTTTAGAGGTGCTCTTGATGTTAGATCAAAGACAATAAATGAAGAGATGAAAGTTGCTGCAGCACAAGCAATTGCAAAACTTGCAAGAGAAGATGTTCCTGATGAAGTTGTTGCTGCTATGGGAGGTGAGAGACCGCATTATGGTAAAGAATATATTATACCATCTACATTTGATCCAAGACTAATAAGTATAATTCCAGCTGCTGTCGCAAAAGCTGCAATGGAAAGTGGTGTAGCGAGAAAAAATATTGATGACTTTGATTTATATAAAGATCAACTTAAACAAAGATTAGATCCAACCGTAACAATTATGCAGGGGATAAACTCATACATTAAAAAAAATCAAAAAAGAATAGTATTTGCAGATGGTGAAGATGAAAATATGCTTAAGGCTGCAATAGCATTTAAAAATTCTAAATTAGGTACTCCAATTCTTGTAGGAAAAGAAGAAAAGATAAAAGAACAAATTAGAAATATTGGTTACAGTGATAACTTTGATATTGAAATAGTTAATTCAAAAAATGAAGAAAAAAGAAATAAATATGTAAAATATTTATTTAAAAAACTACAAAGAGAGCAAGGAATGCTGGAAAGAGATTGTGATAGGTTGGTAAGAAATGACAGAGTGGTATGGGCAACTAGCATGGTTGCCTGTGGCGATGCTGACGGAGCAGTTACCGGAAACACAAGACGTTTTGGTGCCTCTTTAGATAAAATTAAACAAGTGGCTGATGTCAGAGAAGGTGAAATCATGTTTGGATTAAATATGGTTGTTTATAAGGGTAAAACCATATTTATGGGTGACACTAGCGTTCACGAATATCCAACTTCAGAACAAATGGCCGAAATAGCAATTTCTACAGCTCGAGTAGTAAGATTATTTGGTTTTGATCCTAAAGTTGCATTTGTCTCTCACTCTACATTTGGTCAACCTCTTACAAGTAGAACAAAACATATTAGAAAAGCTGTAGAAATATTAAAAGAAAAAAAAGTAGATTTTGAATTTGATGGAGATATGCAGCCTGATGTTGCTCTAAATCCTGAATATGAAGAGTTGTACCCTTTTTCAAAAATTGTTGGTAAGGCAAATATTTTAATTATGCCAGGTCAACATAGTGCAGCCATATCTTATAAAATCATGAAAACGCTTGGAGACACTAAAGTAATTGGACCTTTATTAATTGGGCTTGGATTACCGATCGAGATAACTCCTTTAAGATCTTCAACATCTGAAATTATTAATTTAGCATCTATTGCTGCTTACTCTGCTGATGTAATTGATTATAAAAAATAATTACTCTCTTTGAATCCTAAGATCTTCTACTAGAATAATACTTGCAATAACATCTTCTACATCCATTATTTCTTTAGCTTCACTTATTACTAAATCTTTTTCTTCAGAAGTTAATGCGATTCCATATACGTAAACTTTTTTCTTGTAAGTATCTATTTCATAATTACTTGCTTTAATATTCTTATTTAAAATAATTGCTGTTCGAAGTTGAGAGGTAATCAAAATATCTTTTGCGGATCTTTTAAAATTAAATTCTTCTTTTATCTTTATATCATTACGAACAGACCTAGCTCCTTTTGTTTCCCAAGCTAGTTTTGTTAACAATAGTTTTTCCTCAGGACTGTCAACTTTTCCTGTTAAAAAAATTCTTCCGTCTAGCACTTTAGATTTTACTGATAATAGATATTTTTTATCTTTAATAAGAATTCGGGCTGCTAAATTTTTTTGCATTATAGAATCATCCATTTGTGTACCAAGTGTTCGGGGATCAAAAGCAATACTTACTCCAGTTCCAAATACACCTTTTGATGAAACACCAGCACAACTGGACAAAATTATTCCTAATAAAATGATCGCTATAAATTTAAATTTCATTTTTTATTTTTAAGCAATAATCATAAATCTTCTTTTTTGATATCTCATTATTATGACTAATAATATCAGTAATTTCTTTTACAGTTAATTTATTAATTAGTTTTTTTATTATATTCATATCTGATTCACTTAATTCTTGAGAGTTATTTTTGCTAATTTTTTTTTCTGAAATTACTATAGTTAACTCTCCTTTTAGCTCCTTTTCAAAAATCTCTAAATCATCCACATTTTTTCTAATAAATTCTTCATACATTTTTGACATTTCTCTACAAAATATTATCTTTCTTCCACTAAAGTTTTTTTTTAGATCAGGAATAATTTTATTAACTTTTTTTGCGGATATAAAAAAAACACATGTTTCGTCAAATTTTGAAATTTTATCAAATATATTTAATAGAGCCTTTTTTTTTTCAGGTAAAAATCCAAGAAATATAAATTTTTCGGAGAAACCACTTATTGATACTGCTGTTGCGACTGCAGAAGGTCCTGGAATTGGTATAATTTTAATATTATTTCTCACACATTCATTCACTAATATAGCTCCAGGATCAGAAATACTTGGTGTTCCAGCGTCTGATATTAATGAAATTATTTTTCCAGATTTAAGATGATCTATGATCTTATTTAAATTTTTTGACTCATTGAATTTATGATTTGAGATAAGTTGAGATTTTATTTGATATTTATCCAATAGAATTCTAGAAACTCTTGTATCTTCACAAAGAATAAATGAAGATTTTTTTAATGTTTCTATAGCTCTTAAAGTAATATCTTTTAAATTGCCAATTGGTGTTGATACCAAATAAAGACCAATTTCATTATCTTTTATTTGAGATTGTGATTTTATGACCATAATTATGCTTAAAAAATATTATATTAACATTAAAATGAAGAAATTTATTAAAATTATTTTTTTAGTAATATTAAATTTTTCTTTACTACTTTCATTTCCTACACAAGCTTCGGAGAAACTTAAGATTGGTCTCATGGTCCCTTTAACAGGTCCTAACAAAGATTTAGGACAGTCAATTATTAAAGCTGTAAGACTTGCCATAAAAGATATAGATAGTAATTTTATAGAAATTATTCCAAAAGATACAGCCTCCAAAGCAAACGAAGCACTCAAGTCTGCATTTCAATTAAAACAGATGGGCATTAAAGTTGTTATTGGACCAGTATTTTATGAAAGCATATCTTATCTGGATGAAATCAAAGAGATAACTTTTTTATCATTGACAAACAAAACATTAGATCTTCCAAAAAATGTAATTTCTGCTGGAATTAATTCTACTTCTCAATTTAATACCATAAAAAAATTTATTGAGAATAATAAAATAAAAAGAACGATATTTTTAACACCTATTCAAGATTATGAGTTTGAAGTTAAAAAAGGTATTAAAGAGTCTAAAATTAAAGTTTTTAAAGATTATGACTATAATACAGAACCCACAAAGTTAACTAAACAAATAGAAGAAATTACTAATTATAAAATAAGAAAACAAAACTTAGAGGATGAAATTTTAAGATTAAAAAATTCTAGTGACTCAAATAAAGAAAAAAAAATTAAAAAACTAGAACAAAGATATACTTTGGGAAATTTAAATTTTGATGCTGTAGTTATTTCTGATTTTGATGAAAGCTTAAAAAGTGTATCTACTTCTCTTTTATATACAGATGTTTCTCCTAACGATAAATATTTTATTACATTAAATCAATGGTTTGATAAAAGTTTATTAAATGAAATAGATATTCAACCTTTATATTACCCTTCCATAAACAAAAGTAATTATGAAAACTATAAAGATAAATTTTTT
>Ga0213865_10001614_pt1 | contig 14591 bp, 12 predicted proteins | sample PICome_6_FD_160100 | JGI IMG/M metagenome (GOLD analysis project Ga0213865, IMG submission 160100) | Coastal seawater microbial communities near Pivers Island, North Carolina, United States - PICO282 | ecosystem: Environmental > Aquatic > Marine > Coastal | place: USA: North Carolina...
CAGCGACAGCCGCAATCAGCGCCACGGCTGCCTTTGCTGACGGGCACGCCGATCGCACCGGATGGCCAGACAGCTTTACAGTTGGCACCGCGTCTCAGGGCGGCACCTATTTCGCCTACGGTTCGGGTTGGGCCAACCTCGTGGCCGAAGAGCTTGGCATTTCCGGTGGCGGCGAAGTGACCGGTGGACCTATGCAGAACATGGCACTCGTCCACTCCGGAGAAGCACAATTCGGCATGACCACAATGGGTCCGGCCGCTGAATCGCTGCAAGGGACAAACCCGATTGCGCCCGGCACACAAATGAACAACGCCTGCGCCATGTTCCCGATGTACCAGACTCCATTCGCAATCACGACACTGGCGTCGACCGGCATTTCGTCCATCTCGGACATCCCGGATGGTGCCCGCATCGGGTTTGGCCCAGCAGGTTCAACATCTGACACCTACTTCCCTCGCATGATGGAAGAGCTTGGGGTCAACTTCGACCGTCGCAATGGCGGCTGGAACGACCTTGCAGGTCAGCTTCAGGATGGTCTGTTGGACGTGATCGCATTTGCCGCTGGCGTTCCGACACCGGCAGTCAGCCAGTTGGAAGTACAGACCGACATCAACTTCATCGCGTTCACCGAAGATGAAAAAGAACAGATTCTAGGGGCATTCCCGGTATCGTCTTTCACCATCTCGGCAGACACATACGAAACGATGGAAGAGGACGCTCAGTCGGTATCCATGTGGAACTTTGCGATCGCCAACTGCGAGCTGCCGGATAGCTTTGTCTATGCCGTTGTGGATACTGTCATGTCCGACAATGAGCGGATGATGAACATTCACCGCGCCGCTCGCTCCACTCTGCCAGAGAACTGGGGCCGCAACGGAGTGCTGCAATGGCACCCTGGCGCCGCCAAATGGTTCTCTGAGAATGCCGGTGCCGATATTGCTGCTGACATGATCTTCGGCGGCTAATTTCGACCCTTTGACAAACGACCGTGCCCATACCCGGGCGCGGTCGACTACATTTACGGCACTGCCCCTCAGCCGTGCACGAAGCAAGACGGGACAAGCCCATGAGCGATCGATCTGCGAACCCAGCGACAGGTGACGACCAAGTAGACGGGCCTGTTCTGGCAGAAGGGGTCGATGAAGAGCCCATTGAAAGCAATCGCAGGCTTTACACCGGTTGGGCCTATCTTCTCGTCGCCACGATTTCACTTCTTTACGCCGCTTTCCACATGGCTGCGCTGAACGGCGTGTCCATCAGCGGGATGATCGCAACACCCGCCTCCTTACAAGCAACAAGTTCAGAGTCTGATGCTGCGGCCGCCTTTCAGGCTTTGCGGTCGTCACTTGGTGCCGCTGGTGAGGCGTTTGAGGGAAATTCGACCCGACGCCTTATTAAGCTGGCTGAGGAAACAGCCGCGACGGCCAGCAACAGTGCTGAGATCAACGCCAACATCGCTGCTCTGACCAACGCCAATGACGCGGCAAGTGAGGCCAATGCCCAAGCCCGCACCCTCCAGCGCACATGGGGGGAACGGTTGTGGTTCTTGCCCCAATTCCCGCTGGAAACCTGGAATTTTCGTATCGTCCACATTGCCGGTGCACTCGTTCTGGGCTTTGCCCTTTTCGCGGCTCGGACCTATGGAACGACGCCTGATATCTCGCGGCCAAACACACGCCTTGTGAGCATTCTCGCCGCCCTTTTGGCTTTGCCAGCGCTGTACGCGGTGTGGACAACTCTGGGGTTCATGAGCTTTCTCGATTCCGATCAGATCGTTGAAATGGGCGGGCGAACTGTCTGGGTTTCTCAACCCAGCGACAATGCCGCCTTCGATAACGAGATGTTCACGCCCTATCTTGGGCTCTACGAAAGCGAGATCTACAGCTTTGGTCTGCCCCTGCTACTGGCCACTTTCGGTGCCATCTTGCTCAGTTGGTTTGAGCATCGTGGTCGCGACAACATCGCCATCGCGGACGTCATCCTGATGATCTGTGCTCTGGCAGTCGCGCTTTATCTTATCCCGATATACGCCACGCAAGCCCGCCAATCGGTCGGGACGCCGCAGGTGCCCATCGGTGTTGCGTTCGCCGCAACGGCAGGTGCTGCCATGATTATTGAGCTGACCCGGCGCGTGGCTGGTCTGGCATTGGTGGTGATTACCGGGGTGTTCCTGCTGTATACATTCACAGCACACCTCCTGCCGGGGCTGCTTGCCGTGGAAAACCCCTACACGTGGCACCGCTTCTTTGGCTTTCTTTATACTGACGCCGGTATTCTCGGACCAACAACGGCTGTGTCCTCCACCTACATTATCCTGTTCATCATCTTTGCCGCCTTCCTGCAGGCGTCCAAAGTGGGCGACTACTTTGTCAATTTCGCCTTTGCTGCCGCAGGGCGCGCGCGCGGTGGTCCGGCCAAGGTGGCAATCTTTGCTTCTGGTCTGATGGGAATGATCAATGGCACGTCCGCAGGAAACGTGGTCGCCACCGGATCACTGACGATCCCGCTGATGAAAAAGGTCGGCTATCACAAGAAAACCGCTGGCGCGATTGAGGCGGCCGCCTCAACTGGTGGGCAAATCATGCCACCCATCATGGGGGCTGGCGCCTTCATCATGGCCGAAATCACGGGCATTCCTTACACCGAGATTGCGATTGCCGCGATTATCCCAGCGGTCCTCTACTTCGTGTCGATCTATTTCATGGTGGATTTCGAGGCCGCGAAACTGGGCATGCGTGGCATGCGTGAAGATGAGTTGCCCAAGTTCAACAGGCTGGTGCGTCAGGTCTATCTGTTCATCCCAATCGTCATTCTGATCGTCGCTCTCTTCATGGGTTATTCGGTGATCCGGGCCGGGACGCTGGCCACTGTCGCCGCGGCGGTGGTGTCCTGGCTCACCCCGCACCGAATGGGCATACGTTCCATTCTCAAAGCATTTGAGATGGCTGGCATCATGTCGATCCAGATCATCGCGGTATGTGCATGTGCAGGGATCATTGTCGGGGTTATCTCGCTCACGGGCGTAGGCGCGCGGTTCTCTGCCCTATTGCTGGACCTCGCTGGTGTGAGCCAGTTGCTGGCACTGTTCTTTGCGATGTGCATCGCGATCCTACTGGGGATGGGCATGCCAACAACGGCTGCTTATGCCGTCGCAGCCTCGGTTGTCGCCCCCGGCCTAGTACAACTGGGCATTCCAACACTTACTGCGCATTTCTTCGTGTTCTACTTTGCTGTCTTGTCGGCGATCACACCGCCAGTGGCACTGGCCAGTTACGCGGCCGCTGGCATCTCAGGGTCCAACCCGATGGAAACGTCAGTGGCCAGCTTCAAGATCGGAATCGCCGCCTTCATCGTGCCGTTCATGTTCTTTTACAGCTCGGCCATCCTGATGGAAGGCGAGTGGTACATCGTGCTCAAAGCGGGTGTCACAGCCGTGTTTGGCGTGTTCTTGCTCTCGTCAGGTGTGCAAGGCTGGTTCTTTGGCGCATCGACTGCGTGGTTTATGCGGATAGGCATTCTACTGGCCGCGCTCTTCATGATCTCTGGTGGGTTGATTACCGACCTGATCGGGGTTGCGGTTTTTGTGGGTGTGTACTTCGTGCAGAAATTCATTGCGCCGCCCGCAGATGTGCAGATCGCAGTCAAAGGTCTGGACTAAGCAGACAGTCTTTATCGACAGGCAAGGTGCGACATTGGCGCACCTCGGTATGCAGCGGTATACTGTAGACGCGCGTGACATCATCGGGTAACGAGGCCGCAACTTTGAACCTCAGGAGGCCGCCATGTCCGATATCATTTACACCAAAGTGGACGAAGCACCGGAACTCGCGTCCGGATCCTTTCTTCCCATCATCCAAAAATTCGCAGCCGCGGCGGGTGTGTCTGTCGGCACAAAAGACATCAGCCTTGCAGGCCGCATCCTCGCCACCTTCCCCGAAAGCCTGACAGAGGCGCAACGCCAGTCAGACGACCTTGCCGAACTGGGGCAACTGGTAAAGACACCAGAGGCAAATGTGATCAAGCTGCCAAACATCTCGGCCTCTGTCCCGCAACTGGTTGGCGCGATCACCGAGTTGCAGTCCCAGGGCTACGCCCTGCCCGACTATCCTGAGGCGCCCGAGACGGAAGAAGAAAAGGCCATTCGGGCCAAGTACGACAGCGTCAAAGGGTCGGCTGTGAACCCAGTGTTGCGCGAAGGAAACTCGGACCGCCGCGCAGCCAAGGCCGTCAAAAGCTTTGCCCAGAAGAACCCGCACCGCATGGGCGATTGGTCAGCGGACAGCAAAACCAAGGTGTCCTCAATGGATGGCGGAGACTTCTTTTCAAACGAAGTATCTGCGACCCTGCCAGAAGCGACGACAGCCAAGATCGTGCTGGAAACAGCGTCGGGTGAGACCGTACTGAAAGACGGCATCGACTATCCTGCCGGCACCGTCGTGGATGCGACATTCATGAGCGCAGCCGCCCTCAAGGCCTTCCTCGCCGAACAAATCGAAGAGACCAAGGCAGACGGCACGCTGTTTTCCCTGCACCTCAAAGCCACCATGATGAAAGTGTCCGACCCGATCCTGTTTGGGCACGCCGTCAAATCATTCCTTGCGCCGGTTTTCGACAAGCACGGCGCCGCAATGGACGCACTTGGCGTCAACCCGAACTCAGGTCTCGGCGATCTGCTGGCGCGGGTTGACGGCAATGCTGACATCATGGCTGACATCGAGGCCTGCATGGCCGCCCGTCCACCGATGTACATGGTCGACTCCGGCAAGGGACTCACCAACCTGCATGTTTCGTCAGACGTGATCATCGACGCCTCCATGCCCGCATTGATCCGCGCAGGCGGCAAGGGCTGGGGCCCAGACGGGAAAGAGGCGGACGCAAACTGCGTCATCCCGGACAACTCCTACGCGCCGATCTATGACGAGACGATCAAGTTCTTCAAAGAGAACGGCAAGATGAACCCCGCCACCGCCGGAACCGTCCAGAACATCGGCTTGATGGCTCAAAAGGCCGAAGAGTACGGGTCGCACCCAACGACGTTCGAGATTCCAGAAGCAGGCACCGTCAAGATGATCCTCACGGACGGCACCGTTCTTCATCAGCATGACGTTGAAGCGGGCGACATCTGGCGCTCGGCCTCGACCCGCAAGGCGCCGATTGAGGACTGGGTAAACCTCGCGATTGACCGCCAGCGCACCGAAGGGTGCCGCGCGATCTTCTGGCTCAATGCAGACCGTGCGCACGACGCGCAGCTGATTGCTTATGTGAAACCCATCCTTGAAGCCAAAGGTGTGGCGGACAAGTTCGAGATCATGGCGCCCCGCGAAGCAACCCGTGCCTCGTTTGAAACGATCACCAAGGGTGAAAATTCAATCGCGATCACGGGCAACGTGCTGCGTGACTATCTGACCGACCTGTTCCCCATTCTGGAACTCGCGACGTCCGCCAAGATGCTATCCATCGTAAAACTGATGAATGGCGGTGGTCTGTTTGAAACCGGTGCGGGCGGCTCTGCCCCCAAGCACGTGCAGCAGTTGGTCGAACAAAACCACTTGCGCTGGGATAGCCTCGGTGAATTCTGCGCGCTCGGTGAAAGCCTGACCTTCCTTGCAGACACCAAAGGCAACGAAAAAGCAAGCGTTCTGGGCGCTGCGGTCGATGCAGCCACACAAGGCATTCTCGATCACGGACGTTCCCCTTCGCGCAAAGTTGGCGAGCCAGACAACCGCGATAGTCACTACTGGTTTGCGCGCTACTGGGCAGAGGCCTTGGCCGCACAGAGTGACGATGCGGAACTGGCAGCGCATTTTGCTCCCATCGCCGAAGCGTTGCAGTCGGGCGAAGAGGCGATCCTCTCCGAACTGGCAGCGGCACAGGGCCCCGCGGCTGATCTGGGCGGATACTACCGTAACGATCCGGCCAAGACAGCCGCAATCATGCGGCCATCAGCCACGCTGAACGCCATCATCGGGTAAATTCGAACGGGGCGCGGTCAATGAGACCAACGCCCCTTTTTCCAGTCAGCTGTAGGTTTCCCGCAGCACGTTCTTCTGCACTTTGCCCATTGTATTGCGTGGTAAGGCATCCATGGCGATGTAACGTCTTGGATGCTTGAACCGGGCCAACTGAGGCTCCACCTGAGTCGCGATATCCAATTCGTCAGAACTAGCGTCTTCCAGAACCACGGCGGCCAGCACGCTTTCGCCAAAGTCCGGGTGCGCAATGCCGAAGACAGCGCTTTCAACTACGCCCTCCACGTCATTGATCACGTCCTCGATTTCTTTGGGGTAGATGTTGTAGCCGCCTGAGATGATCAGGTCTTTTTGCCGCCCGACAATGCTGATGCGGCCATCTTCAGACGCGACACCCAGATCGCCGGTAATGAAAAAGCCGCTGTCGCGTAGCTCTTCTGCAGTTTTCTCCGGCATGTTCCAATAGCCTTGAAAAACATTGTCACCGCGCACTTCGATCATCCCGACCTCGCCAGCCTGAACGGGTGTGCCATCATTGGTCAACATCACCTCGGTGCCCGGTAACGGATACCCGACTGTGCCAGCTACCCGCTCCCCAACATACGGGTTCGAGGTGATCACGTTGGTCTCCGTCATCCCGTAGCGCTCAAGAATGCGTTGGCCTGTGCGCTGCTCAAAGGCAGTGTGCGTTTCGGCCAAAAGAGGGGCTGAGCCAGAGATAAACAGCCGCATATTGGCCACTCGATCTTTGGTAAGGCGGTCATCATCCAAAAGACGTGTGTAAAAGGTCGGCACCCCCATAAGCAACGTGGATTTGGGCAGTTCTTCGATCACTGCATCCACGCTAAAGGCCTGCATGAATCGCACCTGTGCACCGGCCAAAAGGGCGGTGTTCATGGCAACAAACAAGCCGTGCGTGTGAAAGATCGGCAATGCATGGATCAAGCGATCTTGATTGGTGATCTGCCACAAATCGGTAAGCGACACGGCATTGGACAGCAGGTTCTTTTGACTGAGCATCGCTCCTTTGGAGCGACCCGTGGTGCCAGATGTGTACAGCAAGGCGGCCAGATCATCAGGACCGCGCTCTGCCGTTTCAAACGTCTTGGGCTGGTCATCCGCTTCACGGCTGAGAGAGCCAGTGCCATCTGCTGAAAGGGTCATCACCTTGGCGTTCGAGCTCGCACAAATCTCTGTCATTGCGCTCAGACTGGAAGGATCACACACCACCAACAAGGGCGACGCGTCATCAACAAAATAGCGCACTTCGCTTTGGGTGTAGGCCGTATTGAGCGGCAGATAGATGGCACCGACCTGCACTGCCGCACCATAAAGGGCGATCGCGTCTGCACATTTCGGAGCCTGCACCACCACCCGGTCGCCCACTGCGACACCAGCACTGCGCAGTACATGGGCCAATTGCGCAACCCGCGCGACAAAGTCTGCGTAGGACCAAAGGGATCCATCATCAAGATCAAGGAAAGGGGCCGGATTGTTAGCGTGTGGTGCAATCAGTGCATCATAGAGGGTATTGGTCACGAAGAGAGTTCCTTGGGTCTTGTTGTCAGCGGGGCCGCTGCCATTGCGCTTACGACCTTGAACGCCGCGACACCAGCATTGAGAGCAAAGTCCTCGTGGTTTCGCTCGGTCTGGGACAGGTCATAAAGATAGTTCACCATGGCTCCACCCGATTGTGCCATGCCTGCCTCTGAACTGTCTGCTCCTGCGTGGATATCGTGGACTTCAGCCCCATTGCCCAGATGAAAGCGCGCGACCGGATCGATCGGCAAACCGTCATCGCGCTTGGCGATCGTGAGGTAGCGGGCGGCGAGGCCCTGCACGTCTTCAGGTGGCGCATTCCCTTCCAACATGGCCTTTGCCGCATCCCCGCAATCGGGGTCGTCAGTCTGCGTCCGTAGCCAGCGGGTCAGGCCCGGTATGGGCGACAAGGTTACAAAATGGGTGAGCTGCGGAAACTCGAGCGCCAGTTCAGCGACCACTTGCTTAATCAACAGATTGCCGAAACTGATGCCCGCCAGACCCTTTTGACAGTTCGAAATGGAATAGAACACCGCGACTTTAGCCTCGTGCGCTTCCAGTGGTTCGCGCGTTTCAGACAGAACTGCATCGATTGATGAAGGGATGTCCGCACTCAGCGCAACTTCGACAAAGATGAGCGGTTCGTCCGGCATCGCTGGGTGAAAGAACGCAAAGCAACGGCGATCAGGTGGATACAACCTGCGGCGCAAATCGTCCAAATCGCTGATCTGGTGCACAGCTTCATAAGCGACGATTTTGTCGAGGATGCGGGCCGGTGTGTCCCAGTTTATTTGCTTGAGAACCAAAAACCCACGATTGAACCAACTGCGCAGCAGATGAACAAAGTCGAGGTTCGTACGTTCCAGATCGGGTGCGCTCTTTAACACGCGCAGCAGATCGGCGCGCATGCCCACCAGGTCGGCTGTCGCACCCGGTGTTTGGTTCAAACGGCGCAACAGCTCTTGGCGCTTGGGTTCGGCGGCGCGTGACAGGTGTTTGAAAACCTCAGTGCTGGGCGCATCAGCATAATGCAAAGCAAGGTTCGCCAAGGCCTGCGCATCAATGTCCAACGCGTCATTCATCATCTGGAAAAAGGCGACCTTACCCTCATCCGTAAGCGCACGATAGCGATCCAGAATGCCTGCAGCGAGCTTTTGGCCAGATACCTCGCCCTCTTCTGACAACAAGGCACGACACAGCGCGTAAATATCGCGCGTGTCATCGGCCTTGAGGGACGTGTCACGCCGCTCAAACAAGGTGGACAGAATGTCGCCCAGGAATCGATTACGCTGCATCGGCTGTCTCCTGCCTGTGTACAAACATCGTCAAAGGTCGGCGCATAGGCTTATCTCGCGGAGATCATAGCTCGCTCAGGGGCACCGTCAGGTACTCTCCCGTAAGGCGATAGTGGTTGATCAGCGCGCGCGAGGCCTCGTCAGCATCCCCGCGCACGGCCGCATCGAGAATCTCGTCATGCTCGGCACCAACATCCCTTTTGCGATAGTCCGTCCCAGCCGCGGCGAGGTAGCGATACCGGATATTGAGATCGTAAAGCTGGCCGCAGTAGCGGAGCAGGATGGGCGAGTTCGCATTGCTCAACAACGCCATGTGAAAAGCTTTGTGCGCCGCTTCGAAGGTCGGGATGTCGCTTTGGCCGCTGGCACGTTTCATCCGGTGATGCACCAGAACAAGCTGCTCTTCCCAGTCGGAATCTGCCTGCGCGATGGACTGGCGCAAGGCCATATCCTCAAGTGCACAGCGCAAGCTAAGGATCTCCTGAAAGTTCGCGAGGTTGGCGGGTGCCGCACGAAACCCGCGCTGATCCAGGCGCTCAACCAACATATCCGACGTCAGCAAGCTCAGTGCCTCGCGTACTGGCGAAGCGCCCGTATCCAACATCGCACGCAGCTGTTCGATCTTGAGCTTTTCGCCCGCTGCCAGTTTTCCGGTCAGGATCATCTCGCGCAAAGACACATAAGCCGATCGGGTGGCCGAGCTTTCTTTGCCTTCAGCATTTTGCATCACGTTCATGTAGCCGGCTCCCTTATTTTTCTACGACAATAAGACGCTGTTTGTTGAAAGCCCAACATTCAGCGAAACGGACCCTTCATTGATCATCCAGCGACGCAGCGTGAAGGTGCGTGCACCACTTTGATGCATCGGGTCTGCCGCTGCAAACGCACGAGCGGCTTCAAGGCTGTCTGCACGATAAATGATGAGCCCCATGCCTTGCATCTCTTCGCCAGTCTCATCTGACATGGGGCCAGCAAATGCCAGCGCGCCTTTTGCCTCAAGCCCGGCCTGATACTCCAGATGCGCAGGCAACGCGGCTTTTACGTCCTCTGGCCCTTTGGCCGGAACACTTTGTGCAACATAGAGTTCCAGCGCAAGCGCACCGCGTGCTTTGGCCTGTTGTTTGTAGTCGGACCATTTCATCAACGATTCTCCATCACATCAAAAAATATCGATATTCATTGACAATTGATGTGATTGTAGGCAAAAAAATTCAAACTGACAAGGATATGCTGCAATGAAATATATGGTCGGGACAACGGCGCACGGGCCAGCCGTCTTCGGTGTAGAGGGCGAAAAAGCCATTGATTTGACGGCGTTGGACGCATCAGTCGGCACTGATTTGATGGGCCTTATCAACGATCCCGCATTGGCGGAATCAGTAGCGGCCAAAATGACTGGCGCTCCCTACGTGCCAGTGTCGTCGATCACCCCCGCCCTGCCCGTCGCGGAACCGGGAACAATCATTTGCCTTGGTCTCAACTACACCGACCACATCAAGGAAGGCGGATACGAAATTCCTGAGTACCCTGCTCTTTTCATGCGCGGAAAGAACTCCATCATGGCCGCGGGCAGCCCAATGGTACGGCCAGCCTGCTCGGTTCAACTGGACTATGAAGCGGAGCTGATGCTGATCATAGGCAAGGGTGGACGCCATATTTCAGAAGAAGACGCGCTGGATCATGTCTTTGGATACACCGTCTTCAACGACGGCTCGGTGCGTGACTACCAACGCAAGACCCACCAATGGACACCGGGCAAAAACTTTGACCAGACGGGCGCGATTGGCCCCTTTGTCGTCACTCCGGAAGATCTGCCCGAAGGCGCGAGCGGTCTGAAGATCGAAAGCCGCGTAGGGACTGAGATTTTGCAGTCCTCCAACACAGGCAACATGATCTGGTCCGCAGCCAAGACCATTGCCACGATTTCCGAATACACAACGCTCGAACCAGGTGATCACATCGCCCTTGGGACCCCTCCCGGCGTTGGTCACGCCAAGAAACCAAACCCACGCTGGCTGATCCCGGGGGAAGTCATCGACATTGAAATCGAAGGGATCGGAATTTGTTCGAACCCCATTATGGACGAAGCTGAATTTGCTCGCGGAGTAGCGGCAGAATGAACGCGCCTACAGGCACCGAACTGGACGCATTGCGCGCCAAAGCACAGGAAAACCACCGGGACCTTCGGGCTCGGATTGGGCGCCTCTCGGACGACGCCATTGATCTGATCCTCCGGGATGCCCGCTCTCACTACAAGTGGACGGACAAACCGATCCCGGACGGGCTGCTGGAAGAGATTTTTGAGATCACGATCAACGGCGCCACATCGATGAATACTCTGCCTGCGCGCTTTGTGTTCGTGAAGTCGCCCGAAGGCAAAGAAAGGCTGGCCAAATCGCTGAAACCGGCCAATGTCGCCAAGATGATGGGTGCGCCAGTTACAGCCATCATCGCCTACGACATGGACTTCTGGCACCATCTGCCCGAGTTGTTTCCGCACGAAGACCGCCGCCACCTGTTTGATGGCAAAGACGCCTATGTGGCTGATACAGCCTATCGCAACGGAACGCTGCAGGGCGCCTATTTCATGATTGCCGCCCGCGCCGTAGGGCTGGACGTTGGGGCCATGTCTGGTTTTTCGAACGCCATTGTGGACGAAGAATTTTTTGCGGGCACGACACTCAAGTCGAATTTCTTGTACAACATCGGATACGCTGACGAAACTGCACTGTTCCAAAAGCTGCCGCGCTTCGAATTTGACGAAGTCTGCGCCTACGCTTGAGGAGGAGGTTTTCATGGCCATCAAAATGAAAACTGTGGTCACCTACCGGACGACCGCCGCCTGTCCGACCCACGCCCGCACCGAGATTCCGGTGCGCGACCTGAATGTTATTATTGATGAACCGGTTGAACGAGGCGGCACCAATTTGGGCCCTTCCCCGACCGAGACGGCCATGACGGCCTTGATCGCCTGTACAAATGTGATCGGCCATAAGAATGCCAAGCGGCTCGGCGTGGATCTGGGCACAGTTTCCATCGATGCAGACGCAAAATTCGACCGCCGCGGTGTGCTGATGGAAGAAGAGATCGATCTGCCATTCCCGGCCATCACCCTGACCGTCAACTGCGCGACGTCAGCAAGTCAGGCGGATTTGAATACCGTCGGTCGGGAGACAGCCAAGTATTGCGCCATCTCGAAACTGTTCGAGGCAGCAGGAACAGATCTGACCGTTAACTGGGTGAAAACACCCTGATCAAAACCAACGAGGCGCTCGCATCATTCTTTGGGAGGAGAAAAGATGATCAACTGGACAAAAAACACCCTGATGGGGGCCACACTGGCGGCAATGACGGCACTGCCCGTCGCGGCGCAAGAAACCGTTTCCGCGGTGGTGATCGACGGCTATCCGGATCGCGCACTATGGGTCAAGGAGTTCACGAACTTCTTTATCCCTGAAGTAGATAAGCGACTGGCGGAGACCGGCGCTTACAAGATGAACTGGCAGGAAAACTACGGCGGTTCCATCGTTAAGCCCAAGGGCGTGCTGGAAGGTGTGCAACTGGGTCTCGGCGACATTGGCATCGTGACCACGATCTTCCACTCGTCCAAGCTGCCCAGCCAAGGCATCTCGGGTTCAACCCCGTTTGTGGCGTCAGATGCGCGTGCAGTGGCCAAGGCGGTCGATGAAATTGCCCGCGAATATCCTGCAATGAACAACGAATTTGCGGCTCAAAACCAGGTCTATCTGGCCACAGGCGTGGTTCTGGATACGTATCAGGTGTTCTGCTCGTCCGAAGTGTCTTCTGTTGCTGATCTGGAAGGCAAAAAGATCGCAGGTGCCGGTCTGAACCTGCGTTACCTGGAAGGGATCAAGGATGCTGCTGGCGTCCGCGGCGGTTTGACCGACTTCTACAACATGGTGCAGACCGGTCTTGTGGACTGCGCGATGCTGTGGCCCGAAGCAGCCAAGACCTTCAAAATCGCCGAAGTGGCTCCTTACATGCTGCGTGCCGATCTGGGTGCTGTGAACTCCAAAACGATCACAGTGAATGCGGATTATTGGGGCAAGCTTCCTGACGAAGTCAAAGAAGCGCTGCAAGCGGTCGCCATTGACTACCGCGACCACGTTGCAGGCATCGCTATGGATCGCGCAGAAGCATCCCGTGCAGCCTATGTAGAACAAGGTGGTACGATCATCGAAATTTCTGACGAAGACCGTGCTGCATGGGCCAATGCCATGCCAAACATCGCATTGGAATGGGCAGAAAACCTCAACGAGCGCGGAGAAGCAGGCACCGAGATGCTGGCCAACTATCTGGGCAAGCTGACCGACGCGGGCTTTACCCCCGTGCGCGACTGGACGGCGAACTAAGCCAACTGCGACCTAAAAAGGGGGCCCACTTATGCTCAAGTCTGCTTTTGCGGGCCTCTCACGGGTCGCCAACGCCCTTGCGATCACCACCAACACACTTGGCACGCTTGTCGTGCTGGCCTTGGTGGTGGTCCTCAACGTCGACGTTATAGCGCGCGGGCTGTTTGATGCCCCGCTCAAAGGCACCTACGAAATGGTGCAGTTTTCCGTCGTTCTGATCGTATTCCTGCAACTGCCTGACGTGGTGCGCGTCGATCGGCTGACCCGCTCGGACGGGTTCCTAAGCCTGATCGGTTCCAAGCGCCCCGGCGTAGCAGCCAACATACGCCGGATCATCAATGCAGTATCCGCCATACTGATGGGCCTGATCGCCTACATCACATATCCCGAATTCCTGCACATGTGGGAAACCCAAGACTATTTTGGCGTGCCCGGTCTTTTCACCCTGCCGTGGTGGCCGGTCAAGCTGGTCATCACCGTCGGCACTGCCCTGTCTTGCCTCATCTTTGTGATCAAAGTGGTCTCGGCCCAGGATCGTCCAGACCTTGACGAGGCACGCACATGACCCCGATTGAGATTGGCCTGATCTCGGTCATTGCCATCGTCTTTCTCATCTATGCCGGCGTCTATATTCCGGTTGCTTTGGGGGTCGTCTCCTTCGTCTCCATCTGGCTGATGCGGGACAACTTCACGCTGGCGCTGAACCTGCTGAAGATCGCGGTTGGCGATTCCGCGATGGAATACAGTTTCGCCACTATCCCTCTATTTACCTTCATGGGGCTCATAGTCTCAAAGGCGGGGCTGGGACGCGATATTTACGAAGTGATGACAATGCGGTTCCGCAAGGTGAAAGGCGGGATCGGGATGGCGACTGTGGGTGCAAACGCCGTCTTTGCCGCGGTCACCGGGTCCTCCATCGCGTCCGCCTCTGTCTTCACCAAGGTGTCCGTACCGCAAATGATCGCGCAGGATTACAACCCGCGCTTTGCCGTGGGCGTGGTCGCCGGGTCGTCGGTTCTGGGGATGATCATCCCACCCTCGGCCATGCTGATCATCTATTCCTTTGTCGCCGAACAGTCCGTCGGTGACATGTTCCTGGCCGGAGTAATCCCGGGGATCATGCTCGCCATCGCCTATGTTGGCGCGATCTGGGTGATGGGCCGCTACACGCCTAACTTCGTGGGTGGCCGCGTCGTTGAAGATACCGAATGGATGAGCCCGGGCGAGGTCGCCTCCAAGACGTTACCGACGGTCGGACTGATCATCATCGTCCTAGGTGGTATCTACACAGGCTGGCTCACTGCGGTCGAGGCTGGAGCTGCCGGCGCCATGGTCGCCGGTACTGTAACCTGATGTCTGGAAATTTGTCTGAGGTTTGCGCTTTGAGGCGTTTTACTGGGGGGCATGCCCCCCAG
>Ga0213865_10001615_pt1 | contig 14590 bp, 10 predicted proteins | sample PICome_6_FD_160100 | JGI IMG/M metagenome (GOLD analysis project Ga0213865, IMG submission 160100) | Coastal seawater microbial communities near Pivers Island, North Carolina, United States - PICO282 | ecosystem: Environmental > Aquatic > Marine > Coastal | place: USA: North Carolina...
CCCAACAACAAAAGCTAATACTCGATACCTTTACCCTTGCGCCGGGTGCTTATCTGCTACAAGTAGAAACCCCAGAAGGGGAGCAAACGGTAAAACTGATCAAAAAATAACGACTGAGAAACAGTCGTGTTATTTGGAGTGATAAAAATGCGTTATTCTTTATTGAGTAGCGCATTTTTAAATGGGTTTTAGAAAGTCTATCAATCTTGTTAAAGATTCGGTGTATAACTTCCACGGAAACGCAATAAAAAAGATGTGGAATTGTTTGCAGTTTGCTGTATTTTTGCCCTTTGTTATGATTATGGAAAACGCAAGAGATCACCAATTATTCGAACTTATTGAAGCCGAACACCAACGTCAAATCGGTGGGCTAGAGCTTATCGCCTCTGAAAATTTTACCAGTCCACAGGTTATGGAAGCCACCGGTTCGGTACTAACAAACAAATATGCAGAGGGCTATCCTGGCAAACGCTACTATGGCGGTTGCGAGGTTGTCGATGAGGTCGAAAATCTGGCCATAGAACGTGTAAAAACTCTTTTTGGGGCTGATTATGCAAACGTCCAGCCGCATTCTGGCTCACAGGCAAACACTTCGGTATATCATGCCTTTATCAAGCCGGGAGATAAAATCATGGGCTTTGACCTTGCCCACGGTGGGCATCTTACCCACGGTTCGCCAGTCAACTTCTCTGGCCGTATTTATAATGCGGTGTTTTATGGGGTTGACAAAGAAACCGGACTCCTAAACTATGATACCATACAGGAGATCGCAGAGAGAGAAAAGCCGCAAATGATTATCGCAGGGGCGTCTGCTTACTCCCGTGATATCGACTTTAAGCGTTTTCGAGAAATCGCCGACAGTGTAGGTGCTTTTTTACTCGCTGATATTTCTCATCCCTCTGGTCTGATTGCCAAAGGATTGCTCAATGACCCGATTCCACACTGCCATGTGGTAACCACCACCACCCACAAAACCCTAAGAGGGCCAAGAGGGGGTTTGATTTTGATGGGTAAAGATTTTGAAAATCCTTTTGGAATTACGTTGAAAAGTGGTAAAAAACGCATGATGTCATCTTTGGTTGATGGGGGTGTATTTCCTGGAAATCAAGGTGGACCTCTTGAGCATGTCGTTGCTGCCAAAGCAGTTGCTTTTGGAGAAGCCCTTACCGATGAGTTTATGCATTACATCGTTCGGGTGCGCAACAATGCACAGGCCATGGCAAAAGCACTGATATCGCGAGATTACAATATCATTTCTGGTGGTACAGACAACCATATGATGCTTTTGGATCTACGCAACAAAGACATTTCTGGTAAGGATGCCGAATACGCGTTGGTAAAAGCCGAGATTACAGCCAACAAAAACATGGTGCCTTTCGATGATAAATCACCTTTTGTCACGTCAGGAGTTCGCTTTGGAACGGCTGCGATTACGACTCGTGGTTTACAGGAAAGTGATATGGAACAGGTGGTTGATCTTATCGATCGAGCCATTCAAAATCACACTGATGAAAGCGCATTGAAAAGCATTGGACAAGAAGTACATGAGCTGATGTCACACCGTCCTTTGTTTACCGCTTAATCCTCTTCTTCGAAAACCTCATGTTGAAGTGCGCCCAAATCGGGTGTATTCGTTCGGTCTATCCCATTTAAATCCACGGGAACGCTTGCCGCATGGGTGCTTTTTCCCAATCCGATGACTTCACTATCTTGGGATATCCGAAAATCGTTTTCAGTCGGTAGATGAAACGCAGTTTGTTTGTTCAGAATCAATTTGGGGTATAAGCTTGAAGAGCTAAAATCGTAATAGGGATTTTCAAAAATGGTCTCGTCTGCTGGCGAAAAGCGCAGTGCTGTATGGTCAAGAGAAAAGGAGAGTTCCTGATCGCCCTTTTGTTCCACACCAAATTCCACAGATTGGTTTCCGTCGATAATGCAGTTGGCAAATACTGCTTTTTCGAGGGGCATGATGAAATCTTCGGTTTCTGAAATCGGTATATAATCATTGAGAATCACAGCGGGTGTCGATCGAAAACTGCGATTCCAGTAATTGGCAAAGGTGCAATGTGTGAATTCGTAAGACCCCCCAATGTTTCCATAAAAGGAAGCGTTACCCGCATTTCCAAATATGGAGTTCACAGCGCGGACGTGCCCAGTTTTCGCCCATAAACCAACAGCACTGCTATTGTGGATTTGGGTTTGCTCCAAGACAAGTGTAGGATTCTCCGTCTCGTCGTTGTAGTCCATCAAAATTCCAACAGATGCATTTTTGATTGTGGCATGACGAAAAATGTGATTCGTACTCCCCGCAGTTAGCCAAATCGCGCCCCACTGCCCAGGGATATTTTCAAAAAACGGTTCGAGCCGATCCCCTTCAAAAATCACTTCCCCTTCTTGTAATTCAGGGTCAGCACTTTGTTCGCCAAGTACATGCACACTGCTCGATTGCGAAGCAATCAGACCCGAGTTGTCGTGAAAATGAATTCGTGCGCCTGCTTCAAAACGAACTGTTTTTTCTGGGGGTACGCCAGCATATCCATAAATGACATAGGGGCGTTCGTTGGTAAAGACCAATTCGTCGTCTTCTAAATAAAAACCTTCGATGCCAAATTCATTTCCATCATCATCTGTTCCCAATGGAATGATTTCTTTAAAGCCGTTTTCTCGATCTGGATATAAAAATATGGCGTCTTTGACCAGTGTGATGAGTTCAACGGAATGCTCATCGACTAGAAGCTGGTCATTGTAAAGAAACTCAGTTGCAGTGACCGCATAGTCTTTGATATCCACTGTGGTTTCGATAAATACATAGATACTGTCGTTTGCAAGGATTTGAACGTCGTTAAAATCTTGCCCATGCATGCCGTCCACGTTTAGACGAAATTGGGAATCACTGCCTTGGCCCAAGCGAATCGAACCGATTTCGATGTTGCGATCGGATTGGTTGTAAATTCTCATATTGTAAGTTGAAGAACCAATTGCGGTAAACACGGTGTCTAGATAGACGGTATCGCTACTAAATCCGATGTCTTGCGTTTGCGCTGGGGAGAAACTCAGGTCATAGTCACAGGCTTTGGTCAATCCGATTGCTATGAGAAGACAGATGATCTTCGCCCATTTATGATGCCTCATTGCTTCTTTACAATTTCGACTTCGAAGAGTTTATCCCAGTATTTGCCCGTAACGAAAAAACTGTTGCGTTTGGGATGATAGGCAATGCCATTGAACACATCGAGCTGTGGGTGTTGAGTCACTTGTTCTTTCAGGCCAGAAAAATCAACAACCCCAACCACTTGACCAGTAGCGGGCTTGATGATCAATACCACTTCTTTATTGAACTGGTAGGTGTTGGCATAAATCAAACCATTGGCATATTCTAACTCATTGACCTTACTGATGAGTTTGTTGTGCGTAACGATATCCACATATCCATTCTCAATAAAAGTAGCGGGGTCAAGTTTCCACAGTTTTTCAGTTCCATCTGTTTTGTACACCACGGTGCCATCGTTACACAGTCCCCAACCTTCTTTGCTTTTTTCATAATTAAACGAACGGAGCAGTTTAAAGTTGTTTGGGTCATAGATAAAACCGAGGTTTTCCTTCCAAGTCAACTGAACGGCTTGGTCATTGATAAAGGTGAGTCCCTCACCGAAATAGGAGGCGTCAAGGGGTAATTTTTGGATCACTTCACCTGTTGCAAACTCTGTTTTTCGTATCGATGAAAGCCCGTATTGTCCGGTGCTTTCATACAACATCCCTTGGTAAAACTCCAACCCTTGGGTGTAGGCATTTTTATCATGCGGATAGGTGTTGAGGAGTTTGTAGGTGTAAATATCAGGGGCCTTATCGGCAAACACAACAAATTGCTCACGAACCGAAAATGGTTTGTCGCCCGCTTTAAAATCAGCCACCAAACGCTGATTGCCCAATGATTGGATGATCGTATATTGATCGTCAATGGGTCTGCCGTTAAGAGAAAAACGAAGATCGTTGAGACTGTGTTCTTTTGGATTGGACAAACTGAAAAATAAGGTATCCCCGATAGTCAACTTGTTTTTGTCTCCATTGGTGGATAATGAAAAATGCCCAGGAGAAATTGAGCTACAACCAGACAGTAGTATAAGCAAGAAAAAACAAAGAATTCTCATGATATGCAATTGATAACGAAATTATTCAATAATTATTGAATGAGAAAATCCGAATCAGGTTATATTTGCAATGGGTAAGTTCTACACAACCAGCTCCTGCCAAATCCCCCAGGGTGGGAACGCAGCAAGGGTAGGCGGTTGTAGCGGTGTGATGTAGGTCGCTTACCCTTTTTTATTATAGTTCATGCAAGTTGTACTTATCACAGGCGGATCGACGGGAATTGGAAGAGCAACAGGAGAATTGTTACAATCCAACGGCTATACCGTTATTGGTACCAGTCGATCTCCAGACCGCTACACAGATCATCCTTTTCCTTTGATTCAGATGGACTTGCACGATGCCCTATCGATTCAAAAAGCAGTAGAAGCCGTGGTTTCTCAATATGGTGTCATAGACGTTCTTGTTAACAATGCAGGAAAAGGAATAGCAGGACCCATAGAAGAAACACCACTTGAGGAAATCCGCAGTGTTTTTGAAACCAACTTGGTTGGTGCAACGGCCGTACTCCAATCCGTACTCCCAGTCATGCGGACACAAAACAAGGGGAAAATCATCAACATTACCTCAATCGCAGGTTATTCTGGTTTACCCTTTCGGGCTGCGTATTCAGCAACGAAAAGTGCATTGCATATTATGACAGAAAGCCTTCGGCTCGAGCTTAAGCCAAGCAATATCCAGTGTTGTACACTTGCTCCCGGAGACGTGGCAACCAATATTGCGCAAGGCAGATATCATGTACCTGTAAAGGAAAAGTCTCCCTATCAAGCGATTTATGGGGCTGCCAGAAAGGATATGGATGCACATGTGGACGATGGGGTTTCGGCAAAAACGGTTGCGATTTCTATCTGTCGTCTTATTCGAAAAAACAAACTTAAGCCTCACTATACTGTCGGGCCATTTTTACAGCGTTTTTCTGTATATTTAAAGTCTTATTTACCTGCAAAAACCTATGAGTTCATCCTCAGCAAATTTTATAAACTCTAATCAACAAACAACATGAAGTTTTTTATCGATACTGCCAACCTTGAACAAATCAAAGAAGCCCAAGCGTTAGGCATTTTAGATGGGGTGACCACCAACCCGTCACTTATGGCCAAAGAAGGCATCACTGGACAAGACAATATTTTAAAGCATTATGTTGATATCTGTTCTGCGGTAACAGGGGATGTGTCTGCAGAAGTGATTGCAACAGACTATGAAGGGATTGTTCAAGAGGGGGAAGCTTTGGCTGCCTTACACCCCCAAATTGTTGTTAAGGTTCCCGTGATTAAGGACGGGATAAAGGCCATTCGCTATTTTTCTGATAAAGGCATTAAAACCAATTGTACCTTGGTATTTTCAGCTGGACAAGCCCTTTTAGCTGCCAAAGCAGGGGCGACCTATGTTTCGCCTTTTATTGGACGTTTGGATGATATTTCGGCAGACGGCTTAAACCTCATCGATGAAATTCGGTTGATTTATGACAACTACGATTTCAAAACACAAATTTTGGCTGCCTCTGTTCGTCACACGATGCATGTACTTGAGTGTGCCAAAATCGGAGCCGACGTGATGACAGGGCCAATGAGTTCGATTGTCGGCTTGCTGAAACATCCATTAACCGACAGTGGTTTGGCACAATTCTTAGCAGATCATAAAAAAGGAAACTAAATCTTTTCGTGTATTGGTAAAGCTGGGGTTTTGCGTACTTTTGCAACTTTAGTTTTTCAATATGCTTTCAGTTTCAAACCTGTCGATTCAATTTGGTAAGCGCGTCCTATTTGACGAGGTCAATGTGACCTTTACTACGGGGAATTGTTATGGAATTATTGGTGCCAACGGTGCTGGTAAATCAACATTTTTAAAAGTACTCAGTGGCCAACTTGAACCCAATGCTGGCCATGTTCACCTCGAGCCAGGCAAGCGTATGTCAGTTCTTGAGCAAAATCATTTTGCTTACGACGAACATCAAGTTTTACAGACTGTGATCATGGGAAATAAACCTCTTTATGCGATCAAAAAAGAAATGGATGACTTGTATGCCAATCCAGATTTTTCAGATGCAGACAGTGAAAGGGTGGGGGAGTTGCAGATCAAATTTGAGGAAATGGACGGTTGGAATGCCGACAGCGATGCTGCCGCACTTCTTTCCAATCTCGGAATCTCTGAAGACCTTCATTATACCTTGATGGGTGATCTTGACGGAAAACAAAGGGTGCGTGTTCTTCTTGCTCAAGCCCTTTTCGGAAATCCAGACGTTTTGATTATGGACGAGCCAACCAATGATTTGGACTACGAAACCATTCAGTGGTTGGAAGAATTTTTAGCCAATTATGACCATACCGTGATTGTTGTCTCTCACGATCGCCACTTTTTAGATTCGGTGTGTACGCATATTTCAGACATTGATTTTGGAAAAATCAACCATTATAGCGGAAACTATACCTTTTGGTACGAATCTAGCCAATTGGCTGCACGACAACGGGCACAGCAAAACAAAAAGGCAGAAGAGAAAAAGAAAGAACTCGAAACCTTTATCGCACGCTTTAGCGCAAATGTTGCCAAGTCCAAACAAGCGACTTCTCGTAAAAAGATGATTGATAAACTGAATATTGAGGAAATTAAACCATCCTCTCGACGATATCCAGCAATTATATTCGAACAAGACCGTGAGGCGGGTGATCAGATTTTGAATATCAACAACTTATGCGTCAATCAAGACAACACTTCTTTGTTTGATCAAATTGATCTTAATTTGGCAAAAGGGGATAAGGTCATTGTCTTTTCTAAAGATGCAAGAGCGACGACTGCTTTTTACGAAGCCATTAGTGGAAATCAGCCAGCAGCAAGTGGGTCAGTCGATTGGGGAATTACCACCTCACAGTCGTATCTGCCGCTAGACAACAGTTCGTTCTTTGAAAACCCACTTTCACTCGTCGATTGGTTGCGACAATACGCACAGACAGAAGAAGAGCGTGAAGAGGTCTTTTTAAGAGGGTTTTTAGGAAAAATGTTGTTCAGTGGGGAAGAAGCCCTTAAAATGTCAAATGTCCTCTCAGGTGGAGAGAAAGTGCGTTGTATGCTATCCCGCATGATGATGCAACGTGCCAATGTCGTTTTACTCGATGAGCCGACCAATCACCTCGACTTGGAATCCATTACGGCAATCAATAACTCCTTGATTAAGTTTAAAGGGACAGTATTGCTCACAACTCATGACCACGCTTTTGCACAATCTGTTGGAAACCGCATCGTTGAACTCACGCCGAAGGGAGTCATTGATCGACATATGACTTTTGACGAGTATATGTCAGATGAAAAAATTAAGGCCTTACGCGAAAAAATGTATGACTAGAGAATGGTTTTCGCTTTGTCGTGCTCGTCTCGATGAACCAAAACCTGTACTTCGTCTGCTGAGGCAGGAATCGCAAAGCCAGATCGCGCAGCTGAAGTTTGCTGATCACGTAGAATGCCCTTGATGCCAATCTCTTCTAAATCAAAAAGGACTCGTCCAGCTTCAATACTGCTACCTCGAAACAAAACGATGTAATCCTTTGCCATTGGCTAGTTGTAATAGGTGCTATCCCAAATTGCTCGACTAAAGTTTTTACCAGCAGCAAAAGAGTAATAAATCACAATAGCTGCGATGGACTTAAACATAAACATAAAAATCAAAATAAAGTCAGACCAGTTTGGTTCCGCACTGAAGAGAGTAAGCGGCATAAATGAGGTCAAAACTAAACTCAGCAATAAAATCGAAAGGATGCTGGTGACAATGTTTTTAAATGGCCACATCAATAACAATCGAAGGGGATGGAGGTCATTCCCCCATTTGTGAATCAAGTAATAATACTCATTTCCGATCGGAACAAACAACAAAGGATCGTCTGCATTTTTGAGTTTGAACAACTTGGAAGGTGCAACAATTTTCATGTTTTGCAACTCCGTGTTGTGCACTTGCTCTAATGCTTGTATGCTTTCAATGGCTTCAAGAGGGACATCACCCTTAAAATAATCAAGATCCAAAAAGCGCAAACGGTAGTCGATACACGTTTTTTTAATCGTGTCGCGATGAAAAATTCGCTTGGTTTCCAATTGCTCAAAATCGAATTGGTTGTACTTGCGACGTAATGATTTTTCAGGTGTTGAAAATAAAGGAATCGTGTCTTGAGATTGAAGGAGGACTTTGTGAAGATCGATAGCGGGTAACATATTTTTTCTTTTTTAGCAATACCAAAGGTACACAAAAGCAAAAAGAAACCCAAAAAAACAAAACGGATTACGAACGCAATTCAGCGCCAAATTCATTTTGAAGTTTATCAAAAACCTTTTTTATAACTTTATCTACTTGTTTGTCTGTTAGTGTTTTACGTTGATCATTTAAAGTAAAACTTAAACCATAAGACTTTTTACCTTCTGGAATCCCTTTGCCTTCATATACATCAAAAAGTTGAATTGAAGTCAACAACTTTTTTTCGGTTTCTTGCGCGGCTTTTTGCAGGGATTCAAAGGAGACATCGTGATTTACAAGAAGAGCTAGGTCACGGTTGACAGACGGAAATTTCGAAATCGTTTGAATATGCTTAGCTGTACTAGTTGCGAGTGCTTTATATGTTTCGATATCGATTTCGGCAACAAAGACTTCATTCTCGATACTTAGACTTTCAAATGCTGTAGTGTCTAGCTTTCCTATCGATCCAAACGTATTTTGCCCACTTTGAAGAGATATTCCTTCGCTGAAATGCTTTTGATTCTCCAGTGTATTTTCTGTGTAAACGATTCCTGCTCGTTTACAAATGGCTTCGATTATCCCTTTTAAGTAAAAGAAATCATTGGATTGCCCATTGCTGCGCCAATGATTTGCCTGTTGCATTCCAGTTAAGCCGATAACCAGCTGTTTTCTTTCGATATAATCCGAGCCATCTTTTTGATATACGTTTCCAATTTCAAAAAACCGACAATTGTTATTTTTCCGATTGAGGTTGTACTGTATGGCATCAAGCAAGCCCCCAAATAAGGATGTACGCATCGCTGATAGTTCTTGACTCAACGGATTGACAATCGAAACCGCTTTGTCATTCTCGTTCTCTTGCAGTTTGGTCAAGGAATTATTGTAGATTTCAAAAAAACCGAGATTCGCGAGTTGTTGACTGAGTACCCTTTCCGCTTGGTCGGCTGGTTTTTCACCAGTTGGCATAGAAGTGATTAACCGATCTGAAAAATCAATGCGGTTATATCCATATACTCGCAAGATTTCTTCAACAACATCTGCTGGTCGAGTTACATCTACCCGATAACCGGGGATTGACAGTCCGAGCGTGGTTTCAGAAACATTGTTGATTTTGATATCTAAGGAAGTTAAGATCGACTTAATTTCTTCTCTGGGAATCTCTTGTCCGATCAACTTGTTGATGTAATCAAATTGAATCGTCAGTTGGTGTTGTTCTACCTTGTTGGGATAATCATCAGAAATTTCACTTGTAATTTTACCACCTGCAACTTCCATAATGAGCAATGCAGCACGTTTGAGTGCATAATCACAAAGTTGGATATCAATTCCGCGTTCAAAACGAAAAGAGGCGTCTGTGCTCAGCCCATGACGCTTGGCCGTTTTTCGAATTCGAACAGGGTCAAAATAGGCACTTTCTAAAAACACTTCTTTTGTTTTCTCAGTAATTCCTGACTCAGTTCCACCAAAAACACCTGCGATACACATCGGCTTATCTCCGTTGCAAATCATAAGATCTTCTTCATGTAGTTTTCGTTCAACACCATCAAGAGTTGTAAATGAAGTCCCTTTTGGTAGTGTTTTTACTTTAACGGTATTGGAAGTAATTTCTTTCGCATCAAAAGCATGCAAAGGTTGTCCGATTTCGTGTAGGACGTAATTTGTCGCATCAACAACATTGTTTATTGGACTGAGCCCAATTGCCTTGAGTTTGTTTTGGATATGGGCTGGTGAGGGACCTACATTGACCCCCGAAATTCGGACACCACAGTAGCGAGGCGCTGCTTTGGCATCGAGCACATCTACCCGAATGGGTTTGAGAGATTGGTGGATGTGAAAATCGTTTACACTGGGCGTGATGAGTTTGGTCTGTATGCCCAGTTGCAACCAACCTGCTTTTAAATCTCTGGCAACGCCCATGTGACTCATGGCATCTGCGCGGTTGGGAGTTAGGCCGATTTCAAATACTTGATCGCTTTCGGGCGAAAACACCTCTTGACAAGGGGTTCCTGGCTTCCATTTATTATCTAAAACGATAATCCCATCATGGCTTTGACCAATGCCAATTTCGTCTTCAGCACAAATCATACCCATACTCACATGATCACGGATTTTAGCTTTTTTGATTTTAAATGGCTCGCCAACAATGGGATAAATGGTGCTTCCCACGGTCGCAACGACAACTTTTTGTCCTTTGTCAACATTTGGCGCTCCACATACGATTGGCAATGGCTCATCTTCACCTACATCAACGCTCGTGACTTTGAGTTTGTCTGCATTGGGATGTTTTTCGCAAGTGAGTACCTCGCCAACCACCATACCGTCTAACATTCCCGGTATGGATTCATACGTGTGAATACCTTCAACCTCCAAGCCCAAATCTGTTAGAAGGTCACTTATTTGCGCTGCGCTCCAGTCTGTATTGACAAATTGACGTAGCCAGTTTAATGATATTTTCATTGACTAATGATAATGGGGTAAAGATACAACGAAGATTTTTTCTATCGACGCTTTTTATGAGATGTACTTCCAAATTCCCTTACCAGATTGTAGCATTCGTAAGGTATCAGCAATTGGTTTGTTTTGTGCTTTTGCCAAAGTTGGATCGTCCGCCAACAAATCAATGGCTACATTTCGAACTTGATGGATGACTTGTGCATCACGGCTTAGGTTGGCGATACGCATCTGTAGGATTCCACTTTGCTGGGTCCCCATAAGATCTCCGGGACCTCGGAGTTTTAAATCCACTTCGGCAAGCTCAAAACCATCTTGCGTTCGTACCATGGCCTGAATTCGAGTTTTGGCATCGTTGGACAATTTGTTGCCAGTCATTAAAATACAGTAGCTTTTGTCTGCACCACGCCCAATGCGCCCTCGTAGCTGATGAAGTTGGGACAGTCCAAATCGTTCGGCACTCTCGATGACCATCACACTTGCGTTGGGGATATTTACCCCCACTTCAATGACTGTGGTCGCCACCATGATTTGTGTTTTTCCGCTTGAAAAACGTTCCATCTCAAATGCTTTGTCCTCAGATTTCATTCGTCCATGAACAATACTAACTTGATAATCCGGTTGTGGAAAATCACGTGATATGCTTTCAAATCCATCCATTAAATCTTTATAATCCATGGTTGAAGATTCCTCGATCAGTGGATAGACGATATAAACCTGACGTCCTTTTGCGATTTCACTCTTCATAAACTGATTGACTGCCAATCGGTTTCGATCTGTACGTTGAGCAGTTGTAATCGGTTTTCTGCCCGGAGGTAATTCATCGATAATTGAGCTTTCCAAATCGCCATACAATGTCATTGCCAAGGTGCGGGGGATAGGAGTGGCCGTCATTACTAAAATATGTGGTGGAATTTGATTTTTCTTCCATAGCTTGGCTCGTTGAGCGACACCAAATCGATGTTGTTCGTCAATGATTGCGAATCCTAAATTTTGGAAATGAACATTGGGCTCGAGCACCGCATGTGTGCCGACAAGAAGTTGTAATTCACCAGATTGAAGTTGGTTGTGTATTTCCTTTCTTTCAGTTGCTTTGGTAGCGCCAGTAAGGAGCTTGATGGTCAAACCCAACGGTGCGGCAAGTTGAGATAGGGTCTGGTAGTGTTGCTGTGCCAAGATCTCAGTAGGAGCGACTATGGTCGCTTGCATTTGATTGTCTAGGGCAATCAGCGCACTTAAAAATGCAACGATGGTTTTTCCAGAACCGACATCACCCTGTAAGAGTCGATTCATTTGCGCAACACTACCAAAATCAGAACGAATCTCTTTGATCACTCTTTTTTGGGCATCTGTCAACGAAAAGGGCAAATGATTGTTGTAAAAGCTATTGAAAAAATCACCAACCTTGTCAAATAAATGCCCTTTAAACTGTTTTCGATGTTCTAACTTTTTCTGTAAGAGTTGAAGTTGGATAAAAAACAACTCCTCAAACCGAAGGCGTTTTTGGGCTTTTTCGAGCTGACCTAAATCTTTTGGAAAATGAATGGCACTTAGTGCCTCTGTGGCTCCGATCAGTCCATGGTCATTTCGAATGTTGTCCGACAGCGTTTCTCGTACACCCAAATGCAATTCGTCAAAAAGATGTTGCATTATTTGACGCATCGTTCGGTTGGTAATACTTCGATTGATGAGTTTTTCGGTAGATGGATAAACGGGCTGAAACACGGCAGACTTTTTTGTTGCATCTGGTGTTTCTTCCTCAAGTTCGGGGTGAGCAATGGAGCAGCGGGAGCCGTACCACAACAGTCGGCCAAAGGCAATATAGCGAACATTTGTTTGAAGCTGCTTTTGAATCCACTGGTATCCGCGAAACCAAACAAGCTCAATTTCGCCAGTTGAATCTTGAAAGCGAGCAACGAGACGTTTCCCTTTGGCTTGATTGATCAGGCGGATATCGGTAATTTTTCCGATAATCTGCACGTCAGCTTGCACTTTTGGTAGCTCGGCGATGCTGTAAAATCGAGTGCGATCTACATATCGGTTTGGGAAGTGATACAGTAAGTCCTTACAGGTGTCAATCCCCAATTCGTTGCGAAGTAAAGTGCCGCGATTTGGACCTACTCCCTTTAGGTACTCAATGGGTTTTTCTAACAACGCTGCTGCCATATAACGAAGATAAATTTTTTCAAGAGAATTGTTGATAAAGTCTGCTTTTGTTATGGGTTGGCGACTGGATTTTTTCTTTTTTACACGTACTTTAGTAGCTGTGGAAGATTACCTATCACAACTCAACGAAGCACAACAAGAGCCAACAACCCATGTGGACGGACCACTTATGGTCATCGCAGGTGCTGGATCTGGAAAGACAAGAGTGTTGACCTATCGGATTGCGTATTTGATGCAACAAGGGATAGATGCGTTTTCCATACTGGCATTGACCTTTACCAACAAAGCAGCTCGAGAAATGAAAACTCGAATTGCTGAGATTGTTGGAGAAAGTGAATCTAAAAATCTGTGGATGGGAACCTTTCACTCTGTTTTTGCTCGAATCTTACGTGCAGAAGCAGATCGATTGGGCTATCCTTCTAGCTTTACGATTTACGACACCCAGGACTCGGAACGCCTTGTCAAGTCGATTATCAAGGAGATGAATCTGGATACAGATATCTACAAACCAAAGCAAATTCGAAATCGGATTTCTTCCTTTAAAAACAGTTTGATTACGGTTCGTGCCTATCACAACAATCCTGAATTGGTTGAAGCAGACAGAGAGGCCAGACGCTCGGCCATGGGAAATATCTATAAAAACTACGTCGAGCGTTGCTTTAAAGCAGGCGCGATGGATTTTGATGATTTATTGCTCAAAACCAATGAACTTCTCAATCGCTTTCCAGATGTATTGGCAAAATATCAGGATCGCTTTCGGTATATTTTGGTCGATGAGTACCAAGACACCAACCACTCCCAATATTTGATCGTCAAGGCACTGGCAGATAAATTTCAAAACCTATGCGTGGTAGGTGACGATGCGCAGAGTATCTATGCGTTTCGTGGTGCCAACATTGAAAACATATTAAATTTTCACAAGGATTACCCTGACGCAAAAACCTATCGTCTTGAACAAAATTATCGTTCTACAGAGTATATCGTTGAAGCAGCTAACAGTGTGATCAATCACAACCAAAACAAACTCGATAAAACCGTGTGGACTGCCAATGAAAAGGGTGAAAAGATTGTAATCCATCGCAGTCCATCAGATGGGGATGAGGGTCGATATGTGGCGCAATCCATTTTTGAGCGAGCAATGAATTTGCAACTGCCTTATACTTCGTTTGCCATTCTGTATCGAACCAATGCACAATCTAGAGCTATGGAGGATGCGTTGCGAAAGCGAAATATTCCGTATCGAGTGTATGGTGGTCTTTCTTTCTATCAGCGAAAAGAAATCAAAGATATGCTCGCTTACCTTCGTTTGATTGTTAATCCGAAGGATGAAGAAAGCTTGCGGCGAGTAATCAATTACCCCGCTCGGGGTATTGGGCAGACTACGATGAACAAACTTGTGGTTGCCGCACAAGAACACAATCTTTCATTGTTTGAAGTTGCTGATCAAGCCAATCATTTGCCGTTGCAAATTAATGCTGGTACAAAAACAAAACTAGACAACTTTGCGACTTTGATTAAAAGCTTTCAGGTTGCGAATGGCAATCAAGATGCCTTTGAAACCGCAGATATGGTTGCCAAAAAAACAGGTTTGGTACAAGAACTAAAAAAAGAAGG
>Ga0213865_10001617_pt1 | contig 14582 bp, 21 predicted proteins | sample PICome_6_FD_160100 | JGI IMG/M metagenome (GOLD analysis project Ga0213865, IMG submission 160100) | Coastal seawater microbial communities near Pivers Island, North Carolina, United States - PICO282 | ecosystem: Environmental > Aquatic > Marine > Coastal | place: USA: North Carolina...
TATCATATTGGCCGGCGATGTTACCGCTTAGACTTTTGCCCATAGGGTCTTTCATAGAACGTGCATCGTCAGATAGTTTTTGTAAAAACTTTACTTCGTCATCTTTGAACTTGCCAAAATAAAGGCAAGGTCCAAAAGGCTTACGTATTTCATATCCTTCTGTTTCTTCAGTCCACCCGTGACCGTTATACTTAAATCTTCTATCTGTTGAGGTCTGCAATTCTTTGTTCCTTTTTCCGTCTGGCAATACCACGCTTCTTGGCTTCACGTCTTTTCTCGCTTGGCTTCTGATAGTACTGTCTATCTTTAAGTTCCTGCATCATGCCATTCTTTTTCATTTTACGTTTCATAAGCCTTAGTGCTTTTTCAACGTTGTTATTTCTTACGATTATTTCCATTTATCTCCTTTATAAGTTTTAGTGTAGTGTTGTGTTTGTGTTATCATCGTCTGTCAAATCTACACCATAAAAAGTCTGACAGATTTTGATTATTGATTCTGGGACCATGTGTTCCTCTTTGCCTTGAGGAATAAACAATCCTTTCAGTTCTCCATTTGGCCCAAAGATTAAACCCCAATCTCCGTCCTCTAAACTTTCTTCGAATATTACCAAGTCTGCAGGGTCAACTTTTTTAGACATATAGTTCTCCTCTTCGAAATGTTTCATATTGTACTGCATATACTTAACTGAATCTAACATAGTTTAATTGTGTTTCTGGTAACTTTGTAATAAAGTTTTCGCCATGTCTTTTTACCTTTGCTTTAATTTTTATTACATCATTTACTTTTGGCAGTACAGTCTCTGGTTTAAAATCCTTAAAGAACGAAACGAGGTTATCACCCATATTGCCATTAATAACATGACAACTAAATTTGTCAACCCATTTAATTTCGTTCACTGTTAGTTCACCTGTGATTACTTCACCTGGTAAACCAATATGTTTGCTTTCACCAAATGATTGTTTAATCGTTTTCTTATAGTTCTTCTTGTGCTTTTGTTCAAAGTACACTTTTGGTAGCAATGCAACAACACCAAACTCATTTGCTGGTATTGATTTACTATTGATATGTGCTACAAGTGTTTCCATAAAACTACTTAATGTGCCTGCAATCTGTTGTAGTGCGGTATCCTTGTTTACAAATGCAACAGCCTCTTTAGCATTATCGTAATCTTCTTGCAATGTCTTATAGGTCCCTGCAATAAAGTCTACAGGACCGGCATTGTTTGCTACGTTAAGAGTGTATGACATAATTTCTTTGTTAGAAAATAATGTAGGTGTATCTTCTGAAAACCTACGTGTGTCTTTAACTACTTCTTTATTAACTCTGTACGCCGCAAATGCTCTTGCTAATACTTCTGTTGTATCGAATAAATGTACCATGCCTATATTTGCCTTTCAAGTCTAAATTATAACAATAGTATACTACCTTGTTATCAAAAAGTCAAGTAAAAAATTACCAATTATAGTATGTGATCTGCTACGTGTAGGTCAACCAATTGTTTGGCTGTGTAGTATTGGTCTGATGGGTTTTTGATAAATTTGTTGCGAACTTCCTGTACAGTCATTCCAGTTGCTTCTTTCATGATCTGTAAGCATCTCATTTCACAGTTTTGGTTTTCTTTCATTTGTGCTTTCATATCATGCATTTTGGAATTCATTTCATCACTGTGTTGGTGATTCATGCTACCTGCGTTTTTACCAATATATCTCTCGCCTTCTTTACCACTTGCAAAGATTAAGAATCCTGCACTCATGACAGCGCCAATACCAATTGTGCTGATGTTATGGTAACTGTTTTTCATTACATCAATAAGAGCAAATGCTTCATACAGATCTCCACCATAAGTATTCACGTAAAGTGTAAGTGTACGTTTTGGTTTCTTCTGTAAGTTAGCGGCCAAAATCCATTTGACTGCTTCGCTGACATTTTCGTTTGTGATGTCCCCATGTAGGTAGTGAATGTCGTGATCAAGTAGATGACGATCAATCGCATCTGAGGCTGAAAATAGTTCGTTGTGTTTACTCATAGGCTTCTTTGTACTTATCCATATCGTCCCACGCCCATGGCTTTTTCTGTAATCCTTCCTTTTCTACCCACTGTAAGAAAAGACCCACTTCACGCCCATGTGCTTCTATCTCCCAAGGACGGTCCCAATATTTTGGCAACTTTTTATATTCCTTGCCTTCAAATCTTGTGGTTTTTGTGTTCTCTAATTCTACCCAACGTCCGGTTGCAAATTGGGCAACATGCACCATTTCGTGTGCTATTGACTCTAACATTCTACGCAAAGAGTAACTCTTATCAACACGTATGGTAAATTCTTTGGGCCTGTGATTGCTGTCCTCGTATATTACGTCAGCGAGATTTCCTTCAGTTTTGTATAGATTATTTACAAGTTCTATGTCTATTTCCAACTTGTCAGCAGTTGCATCTGTCATTAGATAGTAGCCTGAAAATACAGTCAAACTTTCTACTAATGCACGTTCTTTTTTAGTGCCGCCTGTAATGTTTAGAAACATTTTGTAACCCTTTTATTTACGATCGTTATATGTATTATATAGTATTGTACACCAAATGTCAAGTATTATCCGAGTACTTTAAATACTTATCTACTCAATAAATAATAGTAGTTGGAGCGTGAGGGCAATCCAACACAGAATTCGCAAGTTGGGAGAAGGCGCCAACATGTTCGTCCACTTAGAAATAAGTTGGGCGGTTTTTTTTGACTTAATGATCGTATATGTTAGGTCCGTCCTGGACTCTTACAGGTTTACAATAAGCAGTTATTCTATGTTCCGGAGGTATATAACTCGCGTATGAATAGTTGCCATACTGTATGGGTATGCGTTTGGCATAGTACTGGCAAACATCAATACTTCTAAAATACATAGGATTTGGTTGCATGTTACCGGCAATCAATACCACTAACATAAATGCATGTATCAACGCACTGTTCTCCAACTATCATTACGCCCTGGGCGTCTAACTACTTTTTTCTTCTCTGGCTCTTCACGTGGAGGAGGTTCTTGTGGCTCTTTAGGTTTCTTTGCTTCTGCTTTTAATTTTATTGTTTCACGTTGTTCTAATTGTGCTCTAAACATTTCAATCACAGGTTCAGCACGGCCTGTATGACTTATAAACATCTGTATACCTGTCCAAGAGTTTCCGTGGAATAGTAGTAGTCCATTTTTAACCAATTTACTTTTACCGTTCCCATGTTCGAAAACATAATCCTGATAGGTGTATTTCATTTACTCTATATCATTCCTTTCGCTTTCGCAATAAAGTAGAACAAGCCGCCTAAAATAAGAACACAAAATATACATAGGATACTAACTGATATAACTTCTATCAATGCTTTCCTACGTTGCATTTGTCTATAAACAGTTTGTTCTCTTTTCTTTCTTATGCTTCGACGCATTTCTTTAAGTTCGTCCATAGTGCCATGACCAAAACGCAAATTGAGAAGTATGGCAAGTTCTTTTTCTTGCTCCATAATTTTCTTTTCTTGTATTAGTAATGCAAGTGCTTCTTCTTCAACACTGCCAGCGGCAAATAACTTTTTAAATATTGGAGGTTTCTTTTGTTCTGCTTGTGCGTGTCTAAAATCAGACACAGCAGTATACCATTTGCCAAGTTGTCCTGCTACTTGTTCAAACTCTTGCCCTGCGGCAACAAACTTCTTTACGGTGCTGAACGCTGTTGTAGCGGCCATCACTGCACTGACTGGATCTATTATAACGCCCTACTTTCTACAGGTGCCCTATCCCTGCTACTTGTATTTACCACAAATCAGTATTACACCAGTATTGTTCCATACCAGGTTTAAGAGAATCACAACCTCTTATAAGCAATTCTATCATTGCAGTAAGATCTTGTGCTACGCCTGATATAATAGCAAAGAAAATAATAAGGAAAAATAATATAAAAGGACTTAATAATATTAACCACCAGTAGGTTCTAAATATTCCGTGACCATGTTCTTTACGATATTTACGTTTACGTGCAAACCAATGTACTATTGCTCTTGCAATACGTTTTAGTCCGCCTGTAAACCAATCACCTATAAAGTATCTAATGGTTCTGACAAGGATAAGAATAGGACTTGAAATTACTTCCCATAACAAGAGTAACGCATCAACACAAAGATCAACGACATGATCTATTGTCCACCATTCTTTAAATCGTTGCCAACGACTTTTTTGTTCCATACTATATTTATTACTGTTGGTTTACAGTTGTTGTGCCACAACCATTTGAGTTCAGGCAGTTTTGATTTATTGAATATGTTTGATTTGTTGAACCAGATTGATCAAGGTCAAGTGTTGCACTGTAACCTGTCATGTTTACAGAAGCATTGTGTTGTCCACTTCCGTCTTGTGTTATATCAACAGTTTGATCACTGCCTGTTGTAATTTCAACATAGTGCGAACCTGCACCTTGTTGTATTAGGTCAATGTCGTTATCGTCGCCCTGTACACTTAGAAATGCTTTCTTATCTCCGTCATTTAATTGACTTGTTAAAATATTATTGTTATCTCCATCAAGGTCTAATGCAAAGAAATGTCCGTTATTACCTATACCATTGTTGTGGTTTTGTGTAACGCTTAATACATTAGAATCGCCATCAATATCAAACTCAACTCTATTATCATCTGCGCCTGATGTACTACCTTGATCAACAGTTGTTGTATTAGAGTTTCCTGTAATATCAAACAACATAACGTTATTGTTACCTTTTTGTTTTAGAGTAGTAGTGTTGTTGTTTCCTTGTATGTCAGCATCAACTAAACTGTTTGTTGTAGAACCAACACCTGCTATTAAGTTATCATCGCCGTCTTGTACGATAGTAAGTGAATTGCTGTTACCTACTTGATTGATGTATACACCGTTACCACTATGTGTTACTGCTCTTGATGTTGTAATTTGTGTAGTCTGTGCATTGCTTATGCTTGATGTGTATGATGTTGTGGCATATAATCCTGCTTCTGTCATTGCACGAGTTAGGAAGTCCACCATATTATCACTATATTGATGTGTTGATAGTAATTGTCCATAACCAAATGAAACTGTTATTGATCCACCATTACTACCATATTCCCAATTATACCAACTGTTCCAACTACTGCTTGTGCTATTTTTAGCCATTGCTGTACCGCCACTTGCTGTAAACAGTTTATCTGGTCCTGGCAATGTGTTTTCACTTGATGTACTTGAAGCATAATCTCCTACCGCATATGAACCATAACAGGTGTTACACCCTCCTGCTATTGACATACTTCCTACACTTAATTTACTTTCAACTAAGGATTCGATGTTACCTATTCTGTTTGTTGCTCCATTAGGTGCAAGAATAACTACATGTCCTCCGTTGCCTATAAAACTTTCATAGTTTGTTTTACAAGTACTACCACAGTTTGAAGTTCCTGCTATATCAATTACAAGTTCTTTGCCTGATAGATCACTTGAACTTACTGTGCCACTTGTGCTACCTGTCACAGTAAATCCTAAATCTTCAAGTTCGCTTTTTATATGATTGTATTGTGAACTCGTGTTTGTTCCACCTGTGCTATAATATATTAAGGCATCATTTGCGAGTGCCTTAACAGGTAATAGTATTAATAATAAAAATAGTACACTACTGAACTTGCTTAATGTCGATTGCATTCTGTCCATCTCCAAGTTGGTAATCATAATATTCAAAGTCTTGTTGTTGCATGTTTACATTGTAGCCATACTGCTGGTCAAGTCTTAATTCAAAGAAGTTACCTAACCCATCATCACGTCTAATAACCCAATCCGGTGATTGGTTATATAATTCTATTCCTGTTTCTGGATCCTTACCAAACTGAATACCTTGATTTCTTTCATCCATTGCGCCACGCATTAGTCTTGCCAATGCCTGGTTAATTTGATCTAAGATATTTGCAAGAAAGTTATGACCTAAGAAATCTATGTCCAGATCAGTCATCCAAATATCTTTTTCACTTTCTGCAAAGTAGTTTGTATTAAGTTCATCAAAAGATAAAAAATCAATACCTAAGAAATCTCCCAACTTTCTAACTCTTTCATATTCCATTTGCTCATCATCATACACAGGTTTGCGTATGATTAGCATGTTGTTAATGATTAAGTTTGTTGGATCCAACAATAAGGGTTTCAGCGGAGCACTCTTGGGAGTGTTAACAGAAGTTACTTGGAAGGCCTTATTGAGTATTACTATACCCACATCTGACTCCACTGAAATTTCTCCTACTACACAGATCCCATTTGTCGTACAACTTGGTAGTAGGATTACCATCGTGTTTCCGGTCTCGTCAACAGTCATGGTAAAATCGGTTCCTCTAACACCAATAACAGCAGTTGGTGTTTTTATTAAGACATTCTGTCTTGAATTCTTTGCTATTTGTCCACTTGCGTATCTAACGGTTCCCAGAGATGCTTTCAGCGACAAAGCACCTGTCTTAGAATTAGGATCGTAAACAAATTCGTCTATAATTAATTTGGAGTGAGGAGTAACATCTACACGAGTTTCATCTAAGAACTGTATAGCCGTACTTCCTTTCTGTGTTAGTACTGTGTCCATACTAAACACATCGGTATCTTTTTCACTCGTTACGACCTCTCCAGCCTCTCTCTCAATGACAGCGTTACCTTCCTGCAAGATAACATCGCCAATCGAATTTGCGAAGGCTGGAAATGATCCTAAGAAGAGGAGTGATACTATAATACCTAACTTCAACATAATTTTTAGTCGCTTTGTGTTATGTTGATAGCCGCGTTATCTCCACTTGTTGTCAAGTTAATGATGTTATCATATACACCTGACTGTGAAATAACAGTTAGTCCACCGTCTCCAGTATGACTGTGTGTTAATGTATGTCCATTAATATCACCATCACCTGTCTGCGTATATGTTGCAGTGTTACCTGCACTACCTGACGAGTTGGAAACGTCTATGTCTGCTATTGCACTTTTACCGTTTGCTGTAAGTGTTATAGTTTCATCTGCCGCACTTGCTACATCAATAGTACCAGTGAAGTTTTCTGCATCTGCACCTTCACCAACGCTTACATTAATGTCTGCACTTGATCCAGTTATGTCTATACTTAAACTTACAGTGTCACAGTTTCCTGTTGATGAACTACTACAAAGCAATGCCACATCGTTACTGTTACCAGTAAGATCAATATTACCTGTATAAGTTACACCTTTTACAGTTGCGGATACTACGTTAGAGTTACCTACTTGGTCTATGTTAAATGTCATAGAGTTACCTTGTAGAACTATACCTGTTTGACTTGTACCTGCAACGTTGTTTTGTCCATCTTGTGTTATGTCTAAGTCTAAGTTGTTACCGGACTGTTGAATATAGATATCATTCGCTTGTACTGGTGACAAAAAGAATAACATAGCAACAAAAAGGATACTTCTAATTGAAAACGATTTATTCATTGTTTTCTCCCTCATTTGTTTGTTTATTTTCTTGTCGTAATCTTTCATACTTGTATTGCTCTACTGCTACCTCGGATGGTATGCATAAATTGTCCTCTGAACAATACAAGGTCTGACCCGGCCACTTTTTAAACGCCTCAACGTCTGGCAACGGTCGGAGATGTGGCACAGCCATATCAACATTAACCTCAGTAGAAGTACCCTCTTCATGTACTATTCCACCCTTCTGGATAATGTCTTTTGAATTTGGCTTATGCTTAAATTTCCAAAGACCACTTGCTTCCCCACTGGTCACCAACTCCACTATTGCGGCTTCGATAGCCGCTCGAACTGCGTAATTGGTCGGCTCATTGACTGCGGCACCGGCTTCTATTTCTAAAGCCTTGGTACCTAAATCAAGGAACCTAAAAACGTCCGCTCCGGACGCATATGATGCAATCGTTTTTTCAGTTGCCACACTCAATAACACTTCACCAGTCTGTACACTCACGATACGCATTGCAACAGTTACTTTGTCTGTTCGATATTGCGTGTTAGCGCCTATACCAAAGTATCTTGCGCCAGCACCGCCACTCGTTATATTAGAATCGTAACCAATGACCCCGCCTTCTAATAGTAACCCTGCAAACTTCATAGGTTTTAACCTATTCTTTCCATCTTTGCCTTCATATAACTCCCTTGTTGATCTAATTAATTGCCTTTCTTTTACTAAATTTTCTAAGCCTACTCTTTCTAAAACAGTAAAGTAAGTCCCATTACCTACTTCCTGCAATCCACTGATAACCCAAACCTCAGCACCTTGAGTAACTGCTGAACTTAATTGTGAAAAACTTTCACTGGGTTTACGTTGTCCTGTCTTGTCTGTAAAATTATAAATTGCTATTGTAATTTTAGGACCGTCAAGTTCAGGAACATTCTTTAAAATATTTTCTATTGGACTTCTTACGACTTTAGGATTTTCAATCATACTGGAAGGCATAGTTGTCGCACAACCTGTCAGTAGAATCACACCTATCACTAAAGTCAATATTTTTAACATTTTTTCTTAAAATCCAAATCCGCTTAATGGCACTACTATCTCCGTAAAAGTTCCGTCGTCTTCTGTAATCTGAACAGTGATCGTATCACTTGTTGCATCTTTGATCCAGTATATCTGGGCGCCTTCGATAGTCGCTGTGCCTGAGTCTGAGCCGTCTTCAGTAAACATATTGTCTACCAACTGTTTACTTAACTGTGCGTAAATTCTTGACTCCACGTTATTGAGAAACTTCGCAAGAGTCGTGGATTCTGCTTCACGTTTTGCCTTAGCCGCGTCAGCCGCCGCTTTTTCCTCTGCTTCTTTCTTACGTTGGAACTGTAATTGTTCTATAGAAAGTACGTGGTTAGAATATCCGTTGCCTGAAAAGGACGGATTTTTAAATTCGTGAACCAACTCACTCGCTACAGTATGAGGTGATCCGATTAGGTTGAGTAATCCCACTATAAGAATTACTCTCAGTTGAGTCAGTTTTAGCATTAATTGCCCTCCACTATTATTTACCGTATCTCGGCCACAAATTCACCAGGTACAAAATTTTGACGGTCACAATAATTTGTACAGTTTAAATGTTGGAAATTTGACGGTCTGAGTAATTAAATTATACTATAAATATGTATATGAAATACTTAACTCATTGGGCAACTGCCTTACTCACACTTGCAGTTCTTACTATCTACGGATATTCAGACCCATACGTTAAACAGTTATTACGACTAAAATCATTTGATGTAATTCAACAATACGATACACCAGTTTTAAGTGAGGATATTGCCATACTTGAGATAGATGAGAAGTCTATGGAACAGTACGGACAGTGGCCTTGGAAAAGAACTGTACTTGCAGACATCATATGGAAGTTACGTGAGTCGGGTGCAGGTGTTATTGTACTGCCTATATTGTTCTCTGAAGAAGATAGACTTGGTGGAGACATGGATCTTGCACAAGCAATAGCCGGAAATGCTGTTATTATAGCACAGGTAGGTACAACACAGGCTAATAAAAATGCTGTACCAAGAGGTGTTGCTAAGATAGGCGATCCTATGCCTTGGTTGTTTGAATGGCCAGGTATGTTAGGACCAATTGAGTTATTAGGTTTAAATGCAGATGGTGTTGGTGTTGTAAACACTGTACCAGAGATAGATGGTGTTGTACGTAGAATGCCACTTATACTACGTGTAGGAGATGAAACGTATCCTGCTATGGCAATTGAAACTATTAGAGTTGCTGTAGGAGATCCAAGTTATCAAGTTAAGACACAACAAGGTGGTATAACTGCTATGCGTATTCCTAAGTACGCAACAATACAAACAGACGCAAATGGACGCATATGGTTACGTTGGAACAAAGAGTTTGAAACATACAGCCTAACAGAAAAAGATTATACAGTATTCGCAGGCAAGACAGTTATTATAAGTCCAACAGCAGAAGGACTTAACAGTATCATTGCTACACCTAACGGAGAACGTTACTCTCATATGCTAACTGCAACAGCATTGCAAACAATTATTAATGGCGATACTATTGTTAGAATGGATTATGCTACGTTCTTAGAGTGGGCAACAGCAATATTACTTGGACTTATTATTATCTTAATGGCTCTTAAAACACCTTATTGGCTTGTGGGGGCAGTAGTAGTTGCTGTACCGGCAGGCGCTATGTACGGTGCTTACTACGCTTTTACCAAGCATTTACAACTATGGGATTGGAGTTGGCCAGTGTTTGTAGTTGTGCTTGTAGGCTTTCATGCAGTGTTCAATAGATTTGCAAAGGAGTTCTTTGAGAAACAAGCAATTAAGAAACAGTTCGCAGGATATGCATCACCAACAGTAGTACGTTTACTACAAGAGAATCCTGCACTAATCAAAGAAGGTATGAAGAAAGAAGTTAGTATTCTATTTTCAGACTTACGTGGCTTTACACCATTAGGCGAATCATTCGGCGATGATGTTAAAGGCCTAACTAAAATTATGAATGGCTACATGGACGCAATTACGCAACCTGTACTTGATGCTGATGGTATGATTATTAAGTACATCGGCGATGCAAGTATGCATATACATAATGCACCAATAGATGATCCTGAACACCCTAAGACAGCAGTTCGCACAGGATTGAATATGTTAACAGCAGTGGAGAAATTTAATGAAAAAATTACAGCAGAAGGCAGGCCGCCAATTGGCATGGGAGCAGGCATCAATACAGGACTTGGCTATCTTGGAGAAATGGGTAGCACCGCAAGACATTCTTACGATGTACTCGGAGACGCAGTCAGCACCGCCGCAAGAATCGAATCAAAATGTAAAGAATACGGATGCCTCCTCTTAGTAGGCGATGCTACGTATCAGCAAACCAAGGACGACTTCTTTTACTTAAAGGTAGATGAACTACAGGTAAAAGGTAAGAGCGTTGGTATTGTTATATGGACAGTGCTTGACGGTATGAATAACAATTCAGATCGCAAGAGTCAAAAAATGCACCAAGACATGCACGAAGCATACAGAGCCCAGAAGTTTGATGAAGCAATATGGATCTGTGAAAAACTAATGAGACACTTTGATGGCAAGATGGAAGGCTATTATAAGATGTGGATCGAACGTTGTGAGTTCCAAAAAACACAAGACCTACCTAAAGACTGGAATGGTATAATGATTGCTACTTCGAAGTAATTATTTTTGTCTGATAGAATCAATAAAATTATATACTCTACCAAATTGTTTATCAATACTTACTAAATCTTGTTGTATCATTGCCACCAATAGTTGTAACTCCATTAATGTGACCAATGTCCATGTAGCAAGACCCATCAGTATTGTGCCTAATAAGGCAATTAACATTGTATTAGTTTTTCTTGTCACCTTTTCCTTTTTTATTTTCTTGTTCTTCTTTGCGTTCTTTTGCTTGATGTTCAAGAACCATATTTAATTTCTGATTTAGTCTAATCATATCATTATCTAACATACGAATACGATCAATTAATGCTATTAGAGTTGTGTTGGCTTGTCCAAGCACAGGTTTAATTTCTGTTGTTACCCACTTCCATACGTAGAACACAAAGTAACCCATGCCGACTGCCGCAACAATCGGAAACCCAAAGTCTTTAATAACGGTTGCTAATTCTGTCATTTATCCTTTTATTCCTGTGGGTGTAAACCCACTTAGGTCTGGTGCGCCTGCGCCAAATCCTAACATAAAGCCTACAGCAATACCAATGATCAATGCAAGTAACCCTGCTTTAATTAAATCGCTGTCGTACCATACGCCTTGTTTTTGTAAGAACACATCAGTTGGTTTATGTCCTGTTACTGTTCTATAAAAATTCTTCATGCTTTTACTTTCCTTAAAATACCGTTGTTGTCAACAACAAACTTGTCACCGGGTTTGTAAATAGCGTGTTCTTTCAAACTGCCATCTTTTTGTTTTCCCATAACTTCACCGTCCCAGTCACCCTTAACAGTAAAACTTCCATCTGGAAAACTCTCTACAGTATAATCTAACCAAAGCATTTAATCTCTCCTTGCGTCTTCCTTGCCTTCATTCGCGGCAAGTCTATCTACATTAGGCTTCACGCCGAGTGCGTAACTCAACAGTGTATCAATCTTAACAAGATCATTGTTCATAGTCTGTACTCTGTTGTCTAATGATTGTATAATTGCTTTCAACCCTTGGACTGAACCAGTTACTGAAGCAAGTATAAATTTTAATGTGGTGAAAACAAAAAAGCCTGCCGCTATTGCCCCTGCGATAGGAAATCCAACTTCACCCACAAATGCCATAAAGTCCATTTGTGCCCTCCTGTTGTTATGTATGTATTTATCGGCTAAATATGATTATGGAACCGTTACTTTGGTTGCTCATTAAGCATAGCATAATCGATTTAGGACTTCAACCATTATCTTATCCAGCCGGAAAAGGTAAGTCAAATTACTTTGGATACTTAGGACATTTAGGTCATTATGTGCCACACGGAGTAGGCACTGTCATTGTACTATTATTCTTTGTAGACCCACACACGGCGCTCTTAGGCGGTTTAATCGACTGGTTTTTGCACTGGAATATAGACTATGCTAAAACTACAATCCGTAATAAAAATGGGTGGACTAATAACGATCGTCAGTTTTGGTTGCTAAATGCATTGGACCAAATACTGCATTATCTAACTTATTTCTTGATTATATTTTGGTTAGTATAGAGGACCCTAAGGTCCCCTATATTATTTTGATTTAGAATTTATATCTAATTGAACCTAAGATTTGTTCAGTTGAGGCATAGTCAGCACCTGTAAAGGTTGACGTACCTGCTTTATCGTGATAGTAAATTCCTACTTCTAAGCCGTCCTGTTTGTCAGCACGTTTATTAGGATCACGGTTTGTTACTACGTTGTAAACAACGCCATAGTAATTACCATCATAGCCTAAGTCATCATTCTCAGTTCTATGTGCAGTAACATACACTGACTCATTTACAAAATACATTGCACCTACGTCAATTCTGTTATCACTTGCAAAACCTGTGTCCTTGTCGTCCCACATCTCAGCACCCCAAGTCATTGGAACACCAAATCTAAATAGTGAGCCACCAATGGAGTATCCTTCTTGCGTTGTGTCTACTGTATAGTTTGCACTACCATCTGCTTTTGTATCAATCATCATATAAGATACATCAGCATAACCCATTAGGCTTACTGTTGCACTTGCATAAGTTGATTGTTCGTTGGCATCGTAACCTAATACAAAACCGTATGGCTGTTCTTTCTTTAATCTATATGTATCAAAGTCAAACTCTGAATCACGCTCAAAGCCACCTAATGTAATAACTGTTTTATTGTTATGATCTAATCTATTACTTTTTTCAGTAATAATGATTGGAGCACCAATTTTTGCAGTCTTGGCAAAACCTAAACGTTGTGCGTCTGTTTCACCTAAGTAGATTGTTGCAAAGTCATTACCAAGTCCAATTTGTTTTTCAACCATAGTATTGTCTTTTGTAGAGTCTAAAGCATAGTCACTATCATAAGTCATACTTGCACCAGCATAATCGATATTTAAATCGTTGTCTGGTAACGTTACGTCGAATCCAACTTGCAATTCTGATCTGGCTTCCCAACCACTGTCGAATAACTTGTCGTTGTAGTAGCCTTCGATCTCACCTGATATAAACATACCGTTAGGTAAATCAATTCCACTGTTTTCAAGATCTGTAACTCTTTGTTCCAGAGTCTTGTCGTCTGCCAAAACTTGTGTAGTCGCTAAACCAACAAGAAGGGCTAAACTAATCATTAGTTTATTCATTTTCTTATTTTTCCTTATCTATTCTATTGCAATAAAAAAGACACCTTGAGTGCCTTCATAATAATTATGCACTCTGTTCGTGCATTTAGGTTAATTGTGGTATCTGTGTGTTTTGGGTAGGTATTCCTAATCCGTCTTATTTATCGGATCTTGGGGATTTGGTTCTTGTTGCTTTTCGTCTTCAATTGCTTTTGCAATTTTGAACTGTTCGTTGGATAGTGCGCCAAGTACTTTAGCACCTTTGTCTATTTCAACAATGTTTCTAATAGTTGTTTTATCTTGAATATAACTTCTATACTGTACTAATACTTTACCAGCGCCTAATTGTTTAGCAATGCTTTTAACTTCTTCTGGTGTGTTAGGATTGTTTAATTTTGCATTGTCTGGTTTTACCATTACTCTAATCATTACACCTGATGAATCACCGTCTTTACCTGTAGCATTTATAACACCACTTGACTCTAAATCAAAGTATGTCATTAAGTTATAGAATGGATTTGCAAATCTTAATTCAACAAAATCATTTGTTTTTCCAAAGTCAATAATTGTTACAACAACTTTTTCGTCACCTTTAGTTACAGTCGCTTTTCTATTAGATGGATCAATGTTCTTACCACTGTGATATAATAGTCCTTGTTGTAAATGTTCTAAGAAACTAATTTCACCTTCAAGTCTATCTCCACCTAAGTGTCTTTGTATTTCTTTAGCCGCCCAGTCGTATGTTGATCTAATAGGTCCGGCAATAAGTGCTTTTGCATATTCAAATGTGTTTGGTACTTTACCTTTATCATCTGCAAGT
>Ga0213865_10001619_pt1 | contig 14575 bp, 7 predicted proteins | sample PICome_6_FD_160100 | JGI IMG/M metagenome (GOLD analysis project Ga0213865, IMG submission 160100) | Coastal seawater microbial communities near Pivers Island, North Carolina, United States - PICO282 | ecosystem: Environmental > Aquatic > Marine > Coastal | place: USA: North Carolina | collected...
AATACTTTGAAGAACTACAGAAAAAAATAACAAAAGATCGTAGTGAAATTAAAATGTCAAAATTTTATTCAGGAGCAGAAGGTTCTTATGGTGCTACGGTTCATCATATTGATATTGCAGAAAAGATATACGATACAACAGTATACGAATTTAAAAATAAAAATTTATTAAACGAGAATCCACCATTAGCAAGTGATTCTAAAATTGCAAATACAGATATCAAAACATTTACAGAAGGAAGAAATTATTTTATTAATAAAAATACTTTAGCATTTGATGATAGTAATAATTATCATGAAAATATTACATCGAAATCACTTGCAGAAATGATGTCACATAAAGCATTAAATGATACTACTGCACAAAGGTTTGAAATACCTGGAGATTTTGATTTACATGCGGGAGCTATAATCAATTTAGAACTATTACGTGTAGCTGAAATAGAAGATACTCTTAATAATGAATCAGAAGTATTGAGTGGCAATCATTTAGTTACTACAGTAGAACATTTATTTCAACCAAGTGGATATACAATGGTTGTATCTGCTAAGAAAGATTCGTTTATTAAAACATTAGATGAAAGGAAAATAGCAAATGAATAGAGGTGATGATCAATTTTTAAATGGACAATTTGCATGGTTTATTGGTAGAGTTGAAGATATTAACGATCCAAAAAATCTCAATAGAGTAAAAGTATTTCCTTATGGCTATTTTAATGAAGAGGATGAAGAAATAAAGAAAAATCTTCCATGGTCCACAGTAATGATGCCAAATTCTTTTGCATCTCTTAAAGGTGTAGGTGGTAATCATCATTTAGAAGTTGGTTCATGGGTTGTTGGATTTTTTAGAGATGGCCCTTCAGCTCAAGATGCTATTATCATGGGAAGTATTGCAACCAAAACAGACGGAACTCGTGATATACCATCATATGCTTCAGTAGATAATAAAGTATATGAATCAAAAGCAGGTCATAAAATAGAAATCGATAATAGTAGTGGGTCAGAACAAATAAGAATTACACATAAAACTGGCTCATATATAAAATTTCAAGAAGATGGAACAATAGAATTGAAAGGAAATACTAAAGTAGTAGGTACATTACATGCGACTGGTGATATATCTACAGATGCTGGTAACAGTCCAACATTAGCAACACATAAACACATTGAAGTACCAGGATCGGGAGGTGCATCATCACCAGTTCCTGCAAAACAATTAACCTCAGTTGCTGATGAATCTATCAGTTAACTTATATAAATAACTATATGGCATTATTATCACAAGACAAAACAATCAGTGGAGACCTTAAAAAGGCACGTATTGATAGCCGTAAAAAAACTATTACAGATATAGATTTAGCTTTGACACTACATCCAATCCGTAAAGATATCATACCATTACGTGATGATAATGCAATTAAAAATTCTATAAAAAATTTATTACAAACTAATAGATTTGAAAGACCATTCCAATCAAGTACGGGAGCGGACTTACGAGGATTATTATTTGAACCTGCAGATGCAATTACAAAGGGTTTAATAAAAGATCAAATCAAATCTACAATTAAGAGGTTTGAACCAAGAGTTATTCTTCAAAATATATTAATTGAAGATGAAGCTGATCAGAATAGATATAGAATACAATTACAATTTAGAATAAAAGAATTCGACATAGATGATTCTGTCGAAATAGTATTAAGAAGGTTAAGATAATGGCAAATAACTTAAATGTAACAGAATTAGATTTCGATCAAATTAAAAAGAATTTAAAGAACTATCTTAAAACTCAAGATGAGTTTACTGGATATAATTTTGATGGTTCAGGACTAAGTGTATTACTTGATGTCTTAGCATATAATACACATTATAATGCCTTGAATGCTCACTATTCATTAAATGAATCATTCCTTGATTCAGCTCAAATACGCGGTAATATAGTTACAAGAGCAAAACTATTAGGATATACTCCTAGGTCAATACTTTCACCTAGGTCAATTATTAATTTTACAATTGATGCTTCGAATGAAACGGGTGCATTTGATAGTCCATCTACTTTACCATCGACTATAACATTAAATCGTGGACAAAAATTTAGAACAACATTAGCCGATGGAACGAATTATGATTATGTTTTACTTGGAACTCATTCAGCAGATTTAGTCACTGATGGTAGTACAACAGCTACTTATAGTTTTTCAAATGTTACATTAGCTGAAGGCGAATTAAGAACTCTTAAATACCGTGTCGATGCAAGTATTGAAAATCAAAAGTTTCAAGTATCAGATGACGATGCTGATACATCATCACTCAGAGTAAGGCTACAAAATAATCAAAACTCTTCTCAATTTGATGTATATACAAAATTTGAATCACTTACAGGTATTAATTCTACATCACAAGTTTATTTTTTACAAGAAAATAATTCAGGTTACTATGAAGTTTATTTTGGCGATGGCATTACAGGTAAAAAACCATCAACAGATAATATTGTCACAATTGATTATGTAGTTACAAATGGTGAAGAAAGTAATGGTGCAAATGCATTTGTATTTAATGATTCAATAACAGGTTTAACAGGTTCATCAACATACACAGTTTCAGTAGTAAGTAATTCAGCTGGTGGTGTAGAAAAAGAAACAACTGAATCAATTCGATTCAATGCACCATTAACATTTGCTACTCAGGATAGAGCAGTAACTGCAGAAGACTATGCGTCTATTCTTAAAAAACAGTTTACAAACATTGATTCAATATCTACATGGGGTGGTGAAGATCAAAGTCCACCTGACTATGGTAAAGTATATATTGCTATTAAACCTTTACTTTCATCAGCACTTACAACAGATGAAAAAGATGAGATAAAAAATTCAATATTAAAAGGAAAGAATATCGTATCTATTATTCCAGAGATTATCGATCCAGAATTTACTAATTTAGAACTTGATGTATTTGTAAAATATAATCCAAACCTTACAGATCGAGATGTTGTATCATTACAATCAGTTGTAAGAGATACAATTTCTGATTATAACTTTAATAATTTAAATAAGTTTGACGGTGTCTTTAGGCATTCACAATTATTAAGAGCGATTGATAACGCCGATCCAAGTATTCAAAATAGTAATGTAAGACCAAGAATGTTCCAAAATATTACACCTAATACTACAGCAGCATCAAATAATTTTGAAATTAATTTTGCAGAAGCAATTTATAATAGTGGTGAATCAACTAAATTTGTATTGACATCATCAGCATTTAGTATAGGTGGTGTATCACATTTCTTTGGTGATGTACCTATTAGTGGTTCACTTAAAAGAAAAGTTATTGTATATAAAATTGTTAGTGGTACTAACATTACAGTTGTTTCAGATGCTGGAGAAGTTGATTTAACAAATGGTAAAGTAACATTGCATTCATTCCCTTCAGATAATAATACACCAATTAAAATTACAGTCGTGCCAGATTCATTAGATATAGCACCAAAAAGACAAGAAATTTTAAATATTGATAGTAATAGTGTAACAGTGAATGCCCAAGTAGATACAATTGCAACAGCTGGAGCAGCAGGTAGTATTAATTACACAACGAATTCGAGAATTAAATAATGAGTCTTGCGAATAATAAACCTTTTTCACCAGGATTTTTAGAAAAGCTTGTTTCAAGTAAAGATCAAACTAAAGAAAATTTAAGAGTTGATCAACTAATTCCTTTTGAAATATTAAATAGGAGTCCAGAATTATTAAAGCTCCTTAAGGCTTATTATACATTTTTAAACCTTGATGAATTTTTATATGATCAAACTGAAACTTTTACTGGAATTGTATTAGACGATAAAGTAACATTTCGTGTTTCAGATCCTAATAATGAAAATGATCATTTCTTTACAGATCAACAAGGTTCATCATCAACATTAGTAGTCACCTCACCCGCGGGCGTGAGCACAACAATTGCATTAACTTCAGGTGATATAGCAATTACAAATGGTAATGAATTACCTGGTTCTTTATCAACATTGGAAGGTGTCGGTAAAACATATACAGTAAAACCAAGAATAGATGATCAAGGTAATCTTGAAGGAACAAATTTATTAGCTGCATATAATGGATTTTCAGCAAAATTAACTACACCTATTAAATACTATGCGGGACCTGGGCCATCATATGTTATGAATACAATCGAATCTGCTATGGATATCGATGTTAATTCAGAAAATTATTTAAAATTACAACAAAAAGAAATTGCACCTGCAGTACCATTTTCAATACTATCAAATAAAAGAACATTATATAAAAACATTATTGAGTTTTATAAGCTCAGAGGTTCAACAGAATCAATTGAAATATTTTTTAGATTATTATTTGAAGAAAATGTTGAGATAGCATTTCCTTATGACAATACACTTATACCATCGGCTGGTACATTTACACAAGAAGAATCTACCACAGCTGTTCTGAATGGTGCAGTTACAAATTCAACAACGCTTGTAATAACAGCAGCAAATAGTAATATACAAATAGGAAGTCAAATTATTGCAGGTACTCAAGTGCCACGAAGTTATAAAGACAGTAATGATAACTCAATTATTGTTGAAAGTATTTCATCAAATGGTTTAACTATTACTGTGTCTTCAGCTGTTACAATTACAGATGGTACAACTGTAACGTTTGAACCAAGAGGTTCATTTACTACAAACAAAGGTATGCTATCTGAAAAGAAAATTAGAATTCATGATAGTTTAAGATATCAAAGGTTTAGTTATTTAATTAAGACAGCTCGTAATATTGAAGATTGGGAATATGTATTCGATAGATTAGTACATCCATCAGGGTTTATTTATTTTGCTGAGATTCTTTTAACCATATTATTGACAAGTGTTAATACAACAGATGGTGATTTAACAATTAAAACTTCATCAAAATTTAAACAAATTGCAGCTGATACAAGATTGAATTCAGCTATGCCAGGTATAGTACCAGGTTTAACTATTGATGATATACCAATAATTGTAGAAGCTTTTGCTTCATCATTCAATCCAACAGTCATTGCAAAAATTTATAAAGCAGCTACTTTCTCAGTAACGCTTAACGGTTCAGGTGGTCTTTCAAATTTAGAAGTCATTGAACCAGGATATGGGTACTCAGCAGTTCCTACTTTAACATTCAATGGTGAAGGTACAAGTACAGTTAACCCAACAGTTACATTAGCACTTACATCCGATGGGCAAATTGATGTAGATAATATTACAATTGATAGTGCGGGTAGTGGATTTACAAATTTATTCATTACAGCAAGTGCACCTGTAGATGGTAGTAATAATTCACTCTTAGGACAAGTAGCAGAGGTTATTTTCTATGGTTTAGCTGATAAACAATATACAGTTGCTCCTACATTAATCTTTGATGCACCAACTTCTCGAGATGCAGATGGTAATTTACTATCAACTAATGTTACAGAAACCGCAACAGTAACACTTGATTCAGATAATGAAATCAGTGCTATAACATTAGGTGGAGTTGGAAGAGGATATGCATTAGACCCTGAAGTAAGAATTAAGAGTTTAATACAAAACGAAGATCGTGTAAAACATGATACAATGATTTCAAAAATATTATGCAACAATCAAGACGATGGATCTGATTTAATTGTTGCTAATAAATACTTTAATAGAAAAAAAGATAATTTTTATACAACGGCTCGATTGTTTAGTGGAGGCCAAACTATTCAGTTTTTTGGTGACCAAACTATACAAACTATCGATTCAACAGATATAAATAAATATAACACTAACGCAACAATTCATATAGAATAGAGGAATAATAATGGCAGCAATAGTATCAACGGAATTTAGAGTACTGAATGCTAATAATTTTAAAGAAGATATAGCAGATACATCTAATAATGTGTATGTCGGTATAGGTAAAGCCGATGTATGGTCAAATTCATTATCAAATAGAACAGACTCTACAAACATTTCATCAGATTTTCCACCTGATGATCACTTAGATGAGTTTGGATTAGCAAGAAAAAATTTAATTGCTATTAAAAAGCTTGGCTCATCAGATGTATCACATGTAGTAAGAAGATATACATGGGAAACTGGTACAGAATATGTACCTTGGGATTCAAATGATTCATCTATATTTGATAAAAAGTTTTATGTAATTACATCTGAATTTAAAGTTTATAAATGTATTAATGCACCTACAACTGGTGGTTCAACAATACAACCAACTCAAACTTTAACATCACCAACAGCTGAAACAGATGGTTACACTTGGAAATATATGTATACAGTTTCTGTTGCTGATTCTGAAAAGTTTTTAACAAATACATATATGCCAGTTAAAACAGTATCATTTATTGATGCTGATACTGGAGTAGAATATGTAAATAATGGTGCAGCTCAAGCTGATTTATCAGAAGCTGACTATGCACAATTTCTTAACCAAAAAGCTTCAAGAGATTCTTATACACATAATAGCCAAGATGCTGCCGGCGGAATAGAAAGAATCATAGTGACTGATGGTGGAACATTTACTGCAGGTTCAAGTGCACCAGGCGTAACAATTACAGGTGATGGTGAAAATGCAACAGCAACAGCGGTTATGAATTCTGCTGGAACTGCTGTTGAATCGATTACAGTAACAACTAAAGGTAGTCATTATACAGTAGCTGATATTACATTTGCTTCTGGTGATGCAGTTGCTCGAGCAGTTATTGCTCCACAAGAAGGACATGGTGTTGACCCAGTAGGCGAATTGGGAGCATTCTTTGTTGGATTAAATACTCAACTTGATGTTGATGATGTTGATATTACTCAAAATAATGATTTTAGACAAGTAACATTAATTAAAAATCCAAAAGCATATGATTCAGTTGACTATGATGGTGCTTTATTTACCGCAGCAACTGGTAGAGCAAATGGTTATTTAGCTTTAAATGCTTCAACAGCTGATTACGATCGAGATGAAGTTATAACACAAACAAGATCAGATGGAGCAACAGCAAGAGCTTTTGTATTAGATCGAGATGATTCACAAAATTACCTTTATTATTATCAAAACGAATTAACAGGATTTATTCCATTTGAAGATGTATCATCAGCTGGTAGAGAAATTGTTGGTGGAACATCAGGTGAATCTGTTTTATTACATGCATCTAACACAAGAATTAATCCATCAGAAATTGATAATAAGTCAGGAGATATACTCTTCTTAGAAAATAGAGCACCAATTAATAGAAGTGCTAACCAAATTGAAGATATTAAATTAATTATTGAATTCTAATATTATATTAGATTAGGAAAAAACTATGGCAGAAAAAACGACATCAGTAAAAGTATATACTCAAAGACCATACTATGATGACTTTGACGAAACAAAAAATTATCATAGAGTATTATTTAGACCAGGATTTCCAGTACAAGCAAGAGAGCTTACACAAATGCAAACTGCATTACAGGCTCAATTGGATAGATTAGGTCAATATAATTTTAAAGATGGTTCAAGAGTTTTAGATGGTAAGGTAACATTAAATGTTAATTACGATTATATAAAAATTAAATCATCTTATAATAGTGTTGATGCTTCAACAATTCTTGATGATTTAGTTGGTTCTACACTTACTGGTGCTAATGTATCTGTTAAAGCCGAAGTTAAACAAGTCGTACCTGAAGTATCAGGTGGAGATAAAGCAACTCTTTATGTTGTGTATACTTCAAATGGAACAGATAATACAACAAGTAAATTTGCAGCTGATGAAGTTTTAACATCAGATGCTACTGGACTTCCACAAGTACAAGTTGAAACTTCTGGAAATACACCTATAGGATTAGGGTCCGCTGTAAGACAAGAACAAGGTGTATACTTTATTGGAGGAACATTTGTATATGTTCCAGCAACTAATTTAATACTCGATAAATACACAAATACTCCAAGTTATATTGTAGGTCTTAAAATTACTGAATCTGCTGCAACATCTGCAGATGATACAACACTTAACGATAATGCACAAGGAACAACAAATGAATCTGCTCCTGGTGCTCATAGATTTAAATTATCAACTACACTGATTAAAGAACCTTTAGCAATTGCTTCTAGAACAGAAAATAATTATATCACACTTATGGAAGTGGAAGATGGTAAAGTTAAAAAAGATGTAACAGATAAAACAATAGGTACAGAATTATCTGAAAGATTAGCTCGAAGAACAAAAGAAGAAAGTGGTGATTATACAGTTGATGTATTCCAATTAAATGTAAGAGAACATTTAGATGATGAAGCTGGAAATAATGGTTATCTTACATCAGATAATGGTGGTGACACAAATAAAATTGCATTAGGTGTTGAACCAGGAGTTGCATACGTATCAGGTTATAGAGTTGAAAACGCAAATACAAATTATGTAATTGCTGATAAGCCAAGAGGTTCAGGTGCTCTTAAACATGAAGACCTTGAACAAACATCAGTTTTTGTAGGTAACTATGTTAAAGTAAATGAAGCTTTAATGCAAGGTATACCTGATGTTGCTAATTATACAACAGTAAATTTATATAGTGAAACTATTACAACAGGTCAAAGCACAGTAGTTGGTACTGCAAGAGTAAGAGGCATTGAAGACGATGCAGCATCAGGCGTTAAGCGCCTATTTTTATTCGATATTAATATGACATCAGGTGCATTTAGCTCAGTATTATCACTTAAAGATAGTGCTTCAGGAAATACTGACGGAACAGATTTTAGAGCAGACATTAATGGTACAGCTCAATTATTCGATACAGGTAATAATGGATTAGTATTTAAATTACCATACAGCGCAATTAACTCAACTAAATCAATTGATGATGACGGTAATATCGAAGCAACAAGTAATATGATATATACTTCTAAGCTGAGAGATACTCAAGATTCAGATTCATCGGGTTCAGTAGACTTTTCAGCTGGTTCACATTCATTTGCAGATATCGCAACTTCAGCATTTATATATGCCGATGTTGGTGGTTCACCAGTCACAAAACAAATTGGTGCAAATACATCATGGTATTCAGTATCAGGTAGTACTATTACTATTGATCTTGCAACTGCTTATAGCGCATCAATATCATCACCAATTACAGATGTTCAATTTGTCTGTAATGTAAGAAAAACTGGATTATCACCAAAAGTAAAAACTAAAAACACAAATGGTTCAGTTGGTCCATCAGCTTTAACAACAGTTGATGGAGTTTCAAATGCACTATCACTCGGCAAAGCAGATATACTCAGAGTTAAAACAATTGTTGATGCAACAGGTAAAGATGTAAAAGATAGATTTGATATTGATAACGGTCAAAGAGATAACTACTATGATTTAGGTAAAGTTATTTTAAAACAAGGCCAATCAAATCCAGGCAACATTACAGTAACATTTGATTACTATACACACACTGGTGCGGGTGATTATTTTAGTGTTGATTCATATATTTCAGATAGAACTAATGCTTCACAAACAGCAACTGAATATGAAGAGATTCCATCATTTACATCAGGTTTATTAGGTACAGTACAATTAAGAGATTGTATAGACTTTAGACCTAAAATTAATGATGCTGGAAGCGCATTTACAGGTACAGGTGGAAGTGCACCAAATCCAGTTTCAAATAGTTCTATTATTACAACAGATATTCAATATCATTTACCAAGAATCGATAAACTCGTTTTAACAAAGGCTGGTGGATTTAATGTAATAGAAGGTATACCAAGTGAAACACCACAAGAACCTGAAACACCACAAGATTCATTAGAATTATATAAAATAGGATTTAGTCCTTATGTATTCGATATTAATAGAGATATACATCCATTCTATAAAGACAATCGAAGATACACAATGAATGATATTGGTTCTTTAGATAAAAGAATTAAGAACCTTGAATATTATACATCATTATCTTTATTAGAACAATCAGCAGCAGACGTACAACTATTAGATGGTGCTAATACAAGATTAAAAAATGGATTTATAGTTGATTCATTTAAAAACCATAAGATTGGTGATACATCAAATATAGATTATAAAGCTTCTATAGATAAAAAGAACAGTGTATTAAGACCAAAGTTTGATGAAAGAAATGTTAATTTAATTGAAGATTCTGGTCATGGCGGTGGATGTGTAAGAAACAAATCAATTGTTACATTACCATTTACAGAATCATTAGAAGTTTCACAACCATATTCATCATTTGTTTCAAATGTAAATCCATATAATGTATTTATGTGGGGAGGTCAAATAGAACTATCACCTGAATCAGATGAATGGAAAGAAACAGATGTAAGACCATCAATCTTTATTGATGATTCAGAAGCATATGATCAATTTGTTCAAATGGCTGAAGAACAAGGTATACTTGGAACAGTATGGAATGAATGGGAAACAAACTGGTCAGGTGTAGATGTAGAAGAAAATAGCTTTAGAGGAGAAGGTGGAGACTTTAGAAACTTCTTCTGGTGGGAAGGCGGAGGAAGAGGAAACTCTATCACAACAAATACAGTTGTTACTACAACTTCACATCAATCAAGAAGTGGTATTAATACAGAAGTAGCATTTGATACAGTACAAAGAAGTGATGGACAAAAAGTTGTTGAAGTTAACTTTGTACCATTCATAAGATCAAGAGAAATATTCTTTAAAGCTCAATTAATGAAGCCTAACACAAGAGTGTATGCATTCTTTGATGGAGTTCCAGTAGCTAATTATGTAAGAGAAGAGAGTTCATTCTCAGAATTTGCTGATAGAAATACTGTACTTACTCATGAAGGAGAAACAGCTCACCCAGATGGAGCAGGTAATTTAGTAACTGATTCATCAGGTGAAGTTATAGGTTCATTTGTTATACCAAGAAATGATGTACTTAAATTTGCTACTGGTGTAAGAGAATTTAGACTGTCAGACAATAACGCTAATAATCAAAATCTTGAAACAACATTTGCTGAAGTACAATATCATGCACAAGGTTTATTAGAATCTGTACAAGAAACTATCATATCAACAAAAGTACCTAAGTTAGTACAAACAGAATTAAATGAAAATAGAGTTATAACAGAAACAGAAGTTATTGAAACAACTGAATGGATTGACCCTATTGCTGAAACATTCCTAGTACAAAAAGATGGTGGTATGTTTATTAATTCAGTTGATATATTCTTTAGTACTAAGGACGCAGCTATACCAGTAAGATTAACAATTAGAACAACAAAGAATGGTGTACCTACTCAACGTATAGTTCCAGGTGCTGATGTAATATTAAAACCAACAACTACACAATCAGGTAATGCTGGTGAAGATGGTCACATTGCAACAAGTAGTGATGGTTCAGCTAAGACAAACTTTAAATTCCCATTCCCTATATACCTTGCACAAGATGTAGAGTATGCAATTGTATTAACAGCAAACACAGATGCTTATAATTGCTATGTTGCTGAAATGGGACAATTTGATTTAACAAATATTAATTACAGAATTACAAAACAACCTTATAACGGTGTATTCTTTAGTAGTGCTAATGCTTCTACTTGGACACCAGAACAATCTAAGGATTTAAAATTTAATATACATAGATGTGAATTCTCTGGAAGTGGTTCAACATTTACAATGGTAAATGATACTTTACCTCCAAGAAAATTAAGTAAAGAACCTTTAACAACTACAAACGGTAGTGCAACTATTACAGTATTCCATCCAAATCATGGTATGCACCAAGCAAATTCACAGGTTATAATTGCAGGGGCTGTAGATACAAATGGATTAACTGCTTCGAATATTAATGGTACTCATACAATTGCTAATATAACACATGATAGTTATACAATTGATGCTGCATCAGGTACAGCAAGCTCATCAGGTGCTGGTGGTGGAAGTGCAGTAACAGCAACTGAAAATAGACATATTGATGTATTCTATCCAAATATTTCAAATATCACTGTGCCAGGTACATCACTTACATTTGCAGCAACAATGACAAAAGGTAAGAGTATAAGTGGTAATGAAACACCATATAGTGCTACAAGTGCATTGGATATTTTACCTAATAAAAATTATAAATTAAACTCACCATTAATGATTGGTAGTAGCATACAAGAATCAAATGCGCTTACACAAGATCATTCAGCAAGTATTGTTGCAACTATGAGTTTCGATTCTGGTAAATCTCATTTATCACCAGTTATTGATATGAATAGATCATCATTATTTACAATACAAAATATTGTGGGTGATTCAGGTTCTGGTGCTGAAGCTGGTGAAGCAGTAAATAGAGGTGGAACAGAATTAGCAAGATATATAACAAAGGTTGTTGAATTGGCAGAAGAGGCTGATGTAGCAACAGTATTTACAGATATCAATAGACCAACAGCATCAAATGTATTACTTTACTATAGAGCATTACCAGCAGGTACAGGTAAAGATATAAATGATGAAGATTTCATATTAGCAAATCCAACAACAGGAAGTGTACCATTTAATGCATTAGGATTTACTGAAGTAAGATATGATATCGATCCTGCAGGTACATTTGGTAAAATACAATTTAAGATAGTAATGCAATCAACTAATTCCTCAACTCCTCCAAGAATTAAGGACTTTAGAGCAATTTGCGCAACATAGGAATATTATGCCAAGAGGAAAAAAGAAATTAGAAAAAGTAGCAGAAATGCCTGACTTTGTAAGGGATTCCTCTACATCAGCGATTATAAATACTAATAGCAGTGCATTCGAACAACGTAGAAATCAAATGACATTGGAAAAACAAAAGGACGAAAAGATTCAGAACCTCGAAAATGATGTAGCTGAATTAAAAAAATTAATAAAAGGGTTGAGTAAGAAATAATGGCAGCTAATAAAGAAATCAGAATTTTAAAAACAAATACATTAGAAGAATTCAGACAAAAGAGTAATGATATTGCATTACACTTAGGTGATAATGAACAGCTTTCAACTGACCTAGCTGATAAGGTATTAACTTATACTGATGTATCTGCAGATGCTAATGTTTTTCTAACACCAAGATTTGAATATAAAAATGGAGAATCTGTAGATAATATTTCAGGTTATATTATACTTCAAGATGTATCATCAATTACTGGATTTGCTAATGGTGGAACAATATCACAATCAGGTGGATATAGTGCAACGATTGTTCATGCAACAACAGAAAAAATTCTAGTTAAAAATTCATCAGGTACATTTGATTCTACAGAAGATTTATCAGACGGAAGTAATACAATTGCAAATGCAAATGTTATTCGATTAGTTACCGAAGCATATCCAAAAGGTTTATTAAGAGTATATAAAAATAATGTAGAAATAGATCAGGGTCTTGATGCTGATGAATTCCATGTTGTTAACCTTGCAGGTAAAATCGCTTTAACAGGTTCACCTGATGTTTCAGATATTCTTGAAGGTACAGTACTTAATCAAACAGGTGGTTTCCAAGGTACAGTACTCAGAGCTCGAAGTAATGAACTATTATTTAAAGCAATATCAGGAACATTCCAAACAGGACAAGTTTTAAAATTTACAACAACAGATGAAGGTGAAACAGTAGGTGAGACTGCTGTTGCAATTGCAAATTATTCAGGTTCATTTATCTCATATGATACAGCCTACGGAAATGCCATCGAACTCAATACACCGGCTGTAGCAAATGATGATATCAAAATATTTAGTGCAAATTTAGTTGATGCATTAAATGAATTACAGCATGATATTGGTTCAGTCGAAAGTTTAACCACAAGTGCAGGGTCACTTCAAGGTGCGATAAACGAACTCGATGCTGAACTTGGTACTATTACCACAGGCGCTATGGGTACTGCTGCTTCAACAGTAAGTGGTGCCATAGCTGAACATGAAACACAATTAGGTAATATTGATTTTAGCGGTATTTCATCAACCGTTTCTGGTTCATTAACCACATTACACGGTGAGATTGGTGATATATCTACTTTGGAAAGTTCATTAGGTACCGATCTTGTTTCTGCTTTAAATAATATTGAAGCAGTCTTTGATGCTTCACAAAATGAGATTAGTGCAGGCTCAAATGCATTTGCAATTAATTCAGGTGCATTTACAATTAACTCATCAGGTGATATTGTATTAGATGCTGATGGTGCTGATGTATTATTAAAAGATAATGGAACAAATTATGGTTCATTAACAAATTCATCCAGCAATCTCGTTATTAAATCTGGTACTACTACAATGCTTACAGGTAGTGGTGCTAATGCAACATTTGCTAATAATGTAACAGTAACAAATGATTTAATTGTAAATAATAATGTTGATATCGAAGGTAATGTAGATGTCAATGGTTCAATTGAAACTGATGGGTTATCTATTAATGGAACAACACTTACTTCTACTGTAGCTGAATTAAACATTTTAGATGGTGCAACATTAGATGTTAATGAGCTTAATATTTTAGATGGAGTAACAGCAAGTACATCAGAAATAAATTTACTTGATGGTGTCACTGCAACTACAAATGAACTTAATATTCTTGATGGTGTAACTGCAAGCGCAACTGATATTAATTTAATAGACGG
>Ga0213865_10001620_pt1 | contig 14574 bp, 17 predicted proteins | sample PICome_6_FD_160100 | JGI IMG/M metagenome (GOLD analysis project Ga0213865, IMG submission 160100) | Coastal seawater microbial communities near Pivers Island, North Carolina, United States - PICO282 | ecosystem: Environmental > Aquatic > Marine > Coastal | place: USA: North Carolina...
ATCCGCCAGACACGTTGTAGGGCTGTATTTTTGTTCGCTTATAAGTGGGCTTTTGAGACAAGTCTGATCCTGGTGTCCGCCGTTGCGTTGTATGCCTTAAGGGATCGGGGTCAAAGAAGGCGTTTGTGAGTTGACACAAATCAACATGAAGCCATCTGCGAAGCCTAGATAATGGCAAATCGCACATTGAACGAAGAAGGAGGCATTAATGCCGACTGTAAATCAGCTGATCCGAAGAGGTCGCAAAGACAAGCCCAGAGCTAACAAAGCACCTGCTCTAGAGGCCTGTCCTCAAAAACGTGGTGTTTGCACCCGGGTGTACACTACAACACCTAAAAAGCCTAACTCGGCGCTTCGTAAAGTGGCGCGTATTCGTCTAACCAATGGTTTTGAAGTAACTGCATACATCCCTGGCGAGGGTCACAATCTACAGGAACACTCAGTAGCAATGATTCGTGGGGGCCGCGTCAAAGATTTGCCTGGCGTTCGCTATCATGTAATCCGGGGTACTTTGGACACCCAGGGCGTAAAAGATCGCCGCCAACGTCGTTCTCACTATGGTGCTAAGCGGCCAAAATAAGCGATACTGCTTATTCTTGCCAAATTACGAAACCGCAAATTTTTTTAGGGGGCTCCTCACATGTCTCGTCGTCACGCAGCTGAAAAACGCGCAGTCTTACCTGATCCCAAATTTGGTGATCTTGTTGTAACAAAATTTATGAATGTACTAATGTACGATGGCAAAAAATCTGCCGCAGAAAAAATCGTATATGGTGCTTTTGACCGGATCTCCGGCCGAACAGGCGGAGACGGTGTATCTGTATTCCGGGAAGCACTGGAAAATGTATCTCCCAAAGTAGAAGTTCGCTCCCGTCGGGTTGGTGGTGCAACATATCAGGTGCCAATGGACGTGCGCGCAGATCGTGCTCAAGCGCTTGCAATACGATGGTTAATCGAATCAGCACGTAAGCGCTCTGAGACAACAATGATTGATCGTCTCGCTAACGAACTTATGGATGCGCAGCAAAACCGCGGAAATGCTATTAAAAAGCGTGAAGACACTCACAAAATGGCGGATGCAAACAAAGCGTTTGCGCACTTCCGCTGGTAGACTGAGAAAATAAGGATTTAAACCATGTCACGATCTCATGATCTGAACACCTACCGGAATATCGGTATCATGGCGCACATTGATGCGGGTAAAACCACAACAACCGAGCGCATTCTGTATTACACTGGGAAATCTCACAACATCGGTGAGGTCCATGATGGTAACGCGACCATGGACTGGATGGAACAAGAGCAAGAGCGGGGAATTACAATTACGTCAGCCGCAACTACTGCTTCTTGGAGAGAGCACCGCATTAACATCATTGACACCCCTGGGCACGTTGATTTCACAATTGAAGTTGAACGATCTCTGAAGGTACTCGATGGTGCAGTTGCTGTTTTTGAAGGCGTTGCAGGAGTCCAGCCTCAGTCGGAAACGGTTTGGCGTCAAGCAGACCGCTACAACGTCCCACGCATGTGCTTTATTAATAAACTGGACCGCATGGGTGCTGACTTTTTAAGGGCTACCCAAACGATTGAGGATCGTTTGGGCGCTACACCACTGATATTAAACCTTCAGATAGGTTATGAGGCTGAGTTTGTAGGCGTTGTTGATCTCATCAAGATGAAAGCAATCATCTGGGACGGGGAAGATCTCGGAGCAACCTTCAGCGAGGTTGAAATTCCTGATGACCTCAAAGATCAAGCAGCGGAATATCGCGAGAAGCTTGTTGAGTTGGCCGTTGAGCAGGATGAAGAGGCTTTGGAAGCCTACCTTGAAGGCGAAGAGCCAGATTTAGAGACACTCAAAAAGTGTATACGAAAAGGCACAATTGCATCAGCATTTACGCCGGTTTTGGCGGGATCTGCTTTCAAAAACAAGGGGGTTCAAACCTTACTTGATGCAGTGGTAGATTTTTTGCCGTCTCCTCTGGATGTTGCTGCTGTCAAGGGCATCGATTATAAGGACGAAGTGTCCGAGGTTGAGCGTGCACCATCTGATGAGGAGCCTTTTTCAGCCCTTGCCTTCAAGCTGATGGCGACCAAATTTGGAACACTAACCTTTACTCGAATTTATTCAGGGCGGCTAAATAAGGGCGATACAATTCTGAATACTAATACTGGTAAGAAAGAACGTGTGGGACGTATTGTTGAGATGCACGCTATCGAGCAAAAGGATGTTGATAGTGCCGGCACCGGAGACATTGTGGCTTTAGTCGGACTTAAAGACGCTGTGACTGGCCACACTTTATCTGATAGCTTGAAGCCTGTTATCCTTGACCCGATGGACTTTCCAGATCCCGTTATTGAGCTCGCTATTGAGCCCAAAACTAAAGCCGATCAGGAAAAACTAGGTATAGCATTGCAACGGCTTGCATCAGAGGATCCATCATTCCGCGTGTCTTCTGATGAAGAGTCAGGGCAGACAATTATTGCCGGCATGGGTGAGCTCCACTTAGACATCTTAGTAGATCGAATGAGGCGTGAATTCAACGTTGAAGCTAATGTTGGTGCACCACAAGTTGCTTATCGTGAGTCCATTACTCGAACTATCGAGACAACTTATACCCATAAAAAGCAGTCTGGTGGCTCAGGTCAGTTCGCTAAAATCTCAGTGGTTATTGAGCCTAATGAGAAAGGTGGTGGATTTGAGTTCGAGTCAAAGATTGTAGGTGGCTCTGTTCCAAAAGAGTATATCCCTGGGGTCCAAAAGGGTTTTAAAGACTCTTCAGACAATGGCACTATCGCAGGTTTTCCTCTAATTGACTGGAAAGTTACCCTTGTTGATGGTCAAACGCACGATGTTGACTCATCTGTCGGTGCATTTGAAATTGCCGCACGGGCTTGTTTCCGAGAAGCAATTCCGACAGCAGCTCCTCAACTATTGGAGCCAATGATGGCGGTCGAGGTAACCACACCCGAAGATTACATGGGTGATATCATCGGTGACCTTAACTCTCGCCGTGGTCAAGTTCAGGGTTCTGAAGCTCTGACCGCCTACACCATCATTAAGGCACTTGTACCACTCGCCAACATGTTTGGTTACATAAACTCGCTGCGTTCCATGTCCTCCGGACGGGCGCAGTTCGTAATGCAGTTCAGCCACTATGACCCTGTACCAAAGGCCGTAGCGGATGAAGTTGTTTCAAAAATGGCGGGCTAATCAGCCCCCATTACCTCTTGATAAACTAATGGCTGGGGACTAAGGGCCCCGCCATCTAACCAGAAAGAAAGCTAGGATTATGGCTAAGGAAAAGTTTGAGCGTACCAAACCTCACGTAAACATCGGCACCGTCGGTCACGTTGACCACGGTAAAACTACACTCACAGCTGCGATCACAAAGGTCATGGCCGAAGCAAATGGTTCAGATGCCTTTGCATTTGATGAGATTGATAAAGCACCAGAAGAAAAAGCGCGTGGAATAACAATTTCAACTGCACACGTTGAATATGAGACAGAGTCACGCCACTATGCTCACGTCGATTGTCCCGGACACGCAGATTATGTGAAAAACATGATCACCGGTGCAGCGCAGATGGATGGTGGTATCTTAGTTGTTAACGCTGCTGATGGCCCAATGCCTCAGACGCGCGAGCACATCTTGTTGGCCCGTCAGGTCGGTGTTCCCGCCCTTGTCGTGTTTATGAACAAAGTCGACATGGTTGATGATGATGAGCTTCTTGAGCTGGTCGAGATGGAAATCCGTGAGCTATTATCTGAGTACGAGTTTCCTGGTGATGATATTCCGGTCATCGCAGGTTCTGCACTAGCGGCGCTTGAAGGTCGTGATGACAATATCGGCAAGGAAAAAATCATGGAGCTTATGGAAGCTTGTGATTCCTACATTCCTGAGCCTGAGCGTGACACAGACAAGCCATTCCTCATGCCGATCGAGGACGTGTTCTCGATTTCTGGACGCGGAACAGTCGTGACAGGTAAAATTGAAACAGGCGTTGTTAAAGTTGGAGAAGAAGTCGAGATCGTAGGGATCAAGGACACTTCTAAAACAACGGTAACCGGTGTCGAAATGTTCCGGAAACTCCTCGACGAGGGTCAAGCGGGCGAAAACGTCGGCGCATTGCTACGTGGAGTTGGACGTGAAGAAGTTGAGCGTGGTCAAGTTTTGGCTCACGTTGGCTCGATCAAGCCGCATCACAAATTCAAAGGGGAAGCATACATTCTTACAAAGGATGAAGGCGGTCGCCACACTCCATTTTTCACCAACTACCGCCCCCAGTTCTATTTCCGTACTACGGATATTACGGGTGTTGTAGAGCTTCCTTCTGGTACCGAGATGGTTATGCCAGGTGACAACGTTACCATGGATATTACCCTCATCGCACCTATCGCAATGGATGAGGGCCTCAGGTTTGCAATTCGCGAAGGTGGCCGTACAGTTGGAGCCGGCGTTGTAACCTCAATAACTGAGTGAGAAACAGCTCAGACCATTTAGGTCCTTGTTTTATTAATCAGGCCGCCCTCGGGCGGCCTTTTTCTTTTGTCTCGTAATTCTGCGCCTAAGCATGCCACGGCGCCCGCGACCTAATAACATCACAGAAAAAAACTTGCGAAAACCCTCTTGCGCCTGCCGATTAGGCCTGTATAGGCACGCCTCCTCTTGGATTCTAACGAGTCCGACGAGGTCGATTTTTGATAGAGTAGTAGGAACAGCGCTAAAGCAAAAATGCCAAGGCGCACAATTAAATAGGACGCTTCCGTATGGAAAACCAAAACATCCGCATTCGCTTGAAGGCATTTGACCATCGCATTCTGGATGCATCCACGCGGGAAATAGTTTCAACAGCCAAACGTACCGGCGCAGATGTTCACGGTCCTATACCCCTCCCTACTCGTATTGAGAAATTTACCGTTTTACGTGGTCCTCACGTTAACAAAAAGTCCCGCGATCAATTTGAAGTCCGCACCCACAAAAGGCTTTTGGACATAGTTGATCCCACACCACAGACCGTCGATGCTCTAATGAAGCTCGATCTAGCGTCCGGTGTAGATGTAGAAATTAAACTTAAGGGTTAACCTTTAAGTTTCTAAAGCCCTTCGGCAAATTCTGAAGGCATAAAGGCGTCCCTGCTGCCGACAAATGTAGGGGGGTCCTGGACCAACCAGGCAAAAGGCTTCGTCCTGAGGATGCGGCCTTAAAGAAAAGGAAAAGATTATGCGTACCGGCGTAATCGCGCAGAAATTAGGGATGTCCCGCCTGTTTTCCGATACTGGAGCTCATATCCCAGTAACGGTGATGCAGCTGGACCAATGCCAAGTAGTATCTGTGCGCACACCAGAGAAAGACGGCTATAATGCTGTCCAGCTTGGCGCAGGCCAAGCAAAAGCAAAAAATGTGACAAAGCCAATGCGCGGTCACTTTGCCAAAGCAAAAGTTCTACCTAAGCGCAAACTTGTTGAATTCCGCGTGGCAGCAGAAAATATGCTAGAGCCAGGCGCAACAATAGCAGCCTCTCACTTTTTAGTTGGCCAAAAGGTAGATGTTACCGGCACATCAATTGGTAAAGGTTTTGCTGGTGCAATGAAGCGCCACAATTTCTCTGGACTTCGCGCAACTCACGGCGTGTCAATATCTCACCGCTCACACGGTTCAACTGGGCAATGCCAAGATCCAGGTAAAGTTTTCAAAGGCAAGAAGATGGCGGGCCACATGGGCGCTCACCGGACAACTGTTCAATCATTAGAGGTCGTAAAAATCGATGAAGCTCGCGACTTGATATACATCAAAGGTGCAGTTCCTGGCCCCAAGACTGGTGTTGTTCTTATCAAGGATGGCGAGAAAGTCGAAAGCCCTGAGGGTTTGCCATTACCCGCTGGCTTAAAGGCAGTAGAGGCTGTTTCAGAGACCGTGCCGGTTGAAACCCCTGCTGAGGAAGTAATCACTCCCGAAGCAGCAGAGGAAGGAACAGAGTAATGAAAACGCCTATCTTTACCTTAGAAAATAAAAAGTCTGGCGACATAGAGCTTTCAGATGATATTTACGCAGTGGAAGTTCGTGGAGATATACTAGCTCGTGTCGTAAATTACCAACTTGCAAAGGCACGTTCCGGAACACATAAAGTCAAAGGCCGCTCCGAAATTTCTAGAACAACTAAGAAATTTGTACGTCAAAAAGGCTCTGGAGGCGCTCGTCACGGATCTCGTCGGGTCAACCTCTTCCGCGGTGGTGGTGTTACACATGGACCAACCCCACGGGATCATAGCCATAAATTGCCGAAAAAAATACGGACACTTGGACTAAAAACTGCTTTGGCATCTAAAGTTGCTGAGGGAACGCTAACAGTTATTGATAGCACAAAAGTTTCCTCCCCAAAAACAAAGGACTTAAAGGCTAAACTAGCAGCTTTTGGAGAAGGCTCAGTTCTCGTGATTGACGGTTCCGAGGTGGATCAAAATTTCCGCCTGGCTGCAGGTAATATAATTGGGCTTGACGTGCTACCGTCAGCCGGCGCCAACGTCTATGACATCCTGCGTCACGACAAGGTTTTCTTAACCAAAGACGCAGTTGCAGCTATTGAGGAGCGTTTATCATGAGTCGCGGATTTATGCTGAGTAAGCGGGCTGCAGGAACAGCCGCTCGAGCAGTTTCACAAGAGCGAAAGTTTGAAGTTCTTCGCCGCCCAAGAATCACAGAGAAAGCAACAAACGCTGCTGAGTTTGGCGCTTACGTTTTCGACGTAGCTAGTGACGCCACGAAGCCGGAGATAAAGGCAGCTGTTGAAGAGATTTTCGGCGTTAAGGTAAAAGCGGTTAACACGCTCAACCAAGACGGTAAGAAAAAGCGTTTCCGGGGCAAGCCTGGGCGCAGAAATGACTACAAAAAAGCGTATATTACGCTGATGCCCGGGCAAACGCTCGAAGCAGTGCAAGCGTAAAGGCGGAGGTTTATCATGGCACTAAAGTCCTTTAATCCCGTCACACCCTCTCAGCGAGAATTGATACTTGTCGATCGATCAGAGCTCTGGAAGGGAAAACCGGTAAAAGATTTAACGGTTGGTTTGACGAAGTCAGGCGGTCGTAACAACCAAGGCCGTATTACAATGTGGCAGCGCGGCGGGGGACACAAACGCCGTTATCGCAAGGTTGATTTTAAGCGCCGGCGTTTTGAGGCAGCGACTGTAGAGCGTCTTGAATATGATCCTAACCGGACGGCCTTCATCGCGCTAATTAAGTACGATAATGGAGATCTGTCATATATTCTCGCACCACAGCGGTTAGCTGCTGGTGATCGAGTAGATGCAGGTGAAAAAGCGGATATTAAGCCAGGTAATGCGTTACCCCTATCTTCCGTTCCTGTGGGAACAATTGTTCACAATGTCGAACTTCAAGCAGGTCAGGGAGGACGCATCGCGCGTTCAGCTGGTACTTACGTTCAGGTAGTTGGTCGTGACTCCGGCTACGCTCTACTTCGGTTGAACTCCGGTGAACAGCGTCGTGTTCGTCAAGAATGTATGGCGACCGTTGGTGCTGTTTCTAATTCTGACCACTCCAATCAAAACTTTGGCAAAGCTGGTCGTAATCGCTGGAAGGGCAAGCGTCCACATGTTCGTGGCGTGGTGATGAACCCAATTGATCACCCACATGGCGGTGGTGAGGGACGTACTTCTGGTGGTCGTCACCCAGTCACCCCTTGGGGTAAACCGACAAAAGGCGCAAAAACCCGCAAAAACAAAAAGACGGATCGTTTGATTATGCGAACCCGTCACCAGGCGAAGAAGAAGTAGAGGTAGATCAATGTCACGTTCAGTTTGGAAAGGCCCATTCGTCGACGCTTATTTGCTTAAGAAGGCAGAAAAGGTGCGCGAATCCGGTCGTAATGATGTGATCAAGACTTGGTCACGACGCTCAACAATTCTTCCCCAGTTTGTAGGGCTTAATTTTGGTGTCTATGATGGACGCAAGCACGTTCCCGTATTGGTAACAGAGGATATGGTTGGCCACAAATTTGGTGAATTTTCCCCTACTCGCACCTACTATGGACACGGAGTAGATAAGAAAGCGAAACGGAAATAGTTATGAGCAAGCCAAATCAAAGACGTCTGGCTGACAATGAAGCTCAGGCAATTAACAAGCAAATAAAAACTAGCCCACAAAAGCTCAACTTGGTAGCGGCTATGATACGCGGCAAACCCGTCGGTGATGCAGAAACAATGCTAGCATTCTCTAAACGCCGGGTTGCTGGCGAGGTTAAGAAGACTCTGCAATCTGCAATTGCAAATGCAGAAAATAACCACGACTTAGACCCTGATCGACTTGTGGTTGCTGAGGCCTACGTTGGTAAATCAATGGTTCTCAAACGTTTTCGAGCAAGAGCTCGAGGTCGCGTTGGTAAAATTTTGAAGAAATTCAGCCGCATCACCATCGTGGTTCGGGAACAAGAGGAGGCAGCATAAAATGGGACAAAAGGTAAACCCAATTTCGATCCGCCTCGGCGTTAACCGCACGTGGGATAGCCGTTGGTACGCAGAGGGAAAAGAGTACTCTAACCTACTTCACCAAGACTTTAAGATCCGTGAATTTATTACAAATCGCTTAAAGCAGGCGGGGATTGCGAAAGTGATTATTGAGCGTCCTGCCAAACGGCCTCAGGTTACGGTACATGCTGCTAGACCCGGGGTTATCATTGGTAAGAAAGGTGCCGACATAGAACAGCTTCGTAAAGACCTGAATGAACTCTCAGGATCAGAGGTGGCTCTAAATATCGTTGAAGTTCGTAAACCCGAGGTTGACGCTCAGCTCGTTGCCGAATCAGTTGCTCAGCAACTAGAGCGCCGTGCATCTTTCCGTCGCGCAATGAAGAGATCAGTTCAAACCGCGATGCGGTTAGGAGCTGGAGGTATCCGAATCAACTGTGCAGGTCGCTTAGGTGGAGCAGAAATTGCTCGAACCGAGTGGTACCGTGAAGGTCGTGTTCCGCTTCACACTTTACGTGCTGATGTAGATTATGGCTTCGCTGAAGGTCTCACAACATATGGGATTATTGGTGTAAAAGTTTGGATCTATCGCGGCGACATTCTTGAACATGATCCACAGGCGCATGAGAAACGCGCCCAAGATTTCCACGCAGGCGGGCCCGTTGGCTCTCGCGCAGGTTAAGGAGGCCTTTCAGCTATGATGCTCCCAAAACGGACAAAATTTCGAAAAGCCTTTAAGGGTCGCTTACGCGGCAAAGCGAAAGGTGGATATGAACTTAACTTCGGGTCTTACGGGCTCAAAGCGCTCTCAGGTGAGAGGGTAACCGCTCGTCAAATTGAGGCAAGTAGGCGTGCAATGTCACGTGCTATGAAACGTGCAGGAAAACTTTGGATCAGGGTATTCCCGGACCTTCCTGTGTCTTCAAAGCCTGCAGAGGTTCGCCAAGGTAAGGGCAAAGGATCGATAGATTACTGGGCGGTTCGCGTTAACCCAGGCCGTATTCTGTTTGAAATTGATGGTGTTTCGGAAGACGTAGCACGTGAAGCCTTTGATCTTGCAGCGGCGAAGCTACCAATCAAAACAAAAATTGTTACCCGCATTGCGACGGGCGTTTAAAAAAGGATCAGAGAGATGAAACCCTCAGAAATCCGTGAGAAAAGCCGCGATCAGTTAAAAGAAGAGCTGATCAAGAAACGCGAAGAACTCATGAACATGCGTTTCAAGCAAGCTAATTTAGCCCTTGAAGGCACAGCAGACTTCAAAAAACTGAAGAAAGATATCGCGCGAATTAAAACCATCATGCACGAGCAGATTATGGCCACTAAGGCTGCTGCTGCTGCGAGCTAAGGGAAAAACATACTATGCCAAAACGCGTTCTAAAAGGCGTCGTTACAAGCGACAAACAAGATAAAACTGCAACCGTTCTTGTTGAACGGCGGGTTATGCACCCTCTATACAAAAAATTCGTAAAGAAATCGAAGAAGTTTGCAGCTCATGACCCAGAAAATCGCTGTAAAGAAGGCGATGTGGTATCAATCCAGGAGTGTCCGCCAGTTTCAAAAAATAAACGCTTCGAAGTAGTTTACGGCGAAGCTGCCTAATGCCTAACTAACAATCGATGAATTTAAAAAGGGAGCCGCTGTTGCTCCCTTTTTTATTGGATATACTCTATTAATAGATTTCATTAGAGCAGTTGGGGACTAGCGAGCTTGCTCCGCAATCAAACATATCATTTCGAACATTATCGCACCAGCTGTGTGTGCGGTTATATTATTTGGACTATCTTTTGTTGGCATCATACAAACGATATCACCACCGACTATATTGAAGCCTCGGACTGCTCTTAGGAGCCCGACTGCCTCGTCTATGTCAAAGCCTTTTTCGCCAGGCTCTAAATTAGAGACAGCAGGTGCGATCGTAGGGTCAAGACAGTCTAAATCGAATGTAATATATACAGGACGACCATTGAGGACCTCCTTTACTTGCGAGATAACATCAGCAGCTCCCCGCTCACGATATTCCGCCATTGTTACCACGTTGTATCCATAGTCATAAGATGGCTGTAACCAGTCCAATGTTCGTGCATGCCCTCGCAGCCCTATTTGCATCGAATTAGTAGGGTCTACTTGGCCTTGATCGGCGAGATATGCGCCCCAATGAGCTGCAGATTTTTTTGCACCAAGAAAATGGTCCACTTTTGTGAACACATCTGTATGTGCGTCTAAGTGCAAAAAGCAAACTGGCTCACCACCAGCCAACTTACCCCCACCTAAAGCTTGGACAATCCCCCCAGTTATGGAATGATCTCCACCGATCGAGATGGGCCGGGCGCCGGCTGCATCGACCCTGGTGTAGAAATCCGTAATCTGTTGAATGCAGTGTTCATTATCATTTGCTCTTGGGAAAGGCACATCTCCTAGATCGACAACCTTAGCAGCGCTCCAAGGATCTAAATTGAATGGCGCGTGAACACGGCGTTGCAGAGCAGAGACATTTCGTAATGCCCTTGGTCCTAGGTGCTGATCTCTCTCGGTCGTACCATTCCCCGCGGAGTGCGGCACCCCAATTAGTGCAATATCAACCTCCTCTTGCCCCTCAGCTGAGATGCTATCACACATAATTGAATTACCTTCTAGAGAAGCAATCGGGCTCCTAAAAAGCGTTGGTATGCCCCACCAGTAAAGATTTTCCATCATTGATCGATAATGTTCTTCCGCCATGAGATCCTCTCCTATTTTGTTGAAAGCTAGGTTAACTCTTTGTCGGCCTACCACGCCTGTATAGAAAACTGTTAATCAAATGATCCTAGCTTTCAAGTTCTGTTTGGGTACCTAATTCAGGGCCAATCTCGCTTACGAACAGGCATAAGTGCATACTTGCTATACTTCGAAAGCGTTGTCTCCAAACCTCTTAGAAGTCCTGCTAACGGTAAGCCTGTAAACACCTCAAAAATCATAGTTTTCCACCCGATTCTTTGCTAACAAAAACTATGACTAACGATCCTAATATGCCCGAAAATAACGATCCAAGCATCCCTGCTTCTCCGTCAGACATTGAGCCAATTAAGCTCGAAGATGAAATGCAGCGCTCCTATTTGGATTACGCGATGTCGGTTATTGTATCACGTGCATTACCTGATGTTCGAGACGGTTTGAAGCCGGTCCACCGTCGTATTCTATATGCAATGAAAGAAGGTGGCTACGACTGGAATAGAGCATACCGAAAATCAGCGAAGGCCGTTGGTGACGTGATGGGTAACTATCATCCACACGGCGATGCCGCCATATACATGACGCTTGTTAGGATGGCTCAGCCATTTTCGATGTCTGTCCAATTAATCGATGGCCAGGGGAATTTTGGCTCTATAGATGATGATCCACCTGCGGCGATGAGATATACTGAGAGCCGACTGACTAGAATTGCCAGTCAAATGCTCGAGGACATTGACAAAACCACCGTCGATTTTCAGCCAAACTATGATGAAAGCACGACGGAACCACAAGTTCTCCCAGCTCAGTTTCCTAATTTTCTCGTTAATGGTGCGGGCGGTATTGCCGTCGGCATGGCCACTAATGTTCCACCGCATAATCTAAGTGAAGCAATTGATGCTTGCATCGCCTATGCACAAAATCGCGAAATTGCGATCGATGAACTCATGGAGATAATACCAGGGCCGGACTTTCCAACGGGAGGCTCGATCTTAGGTCGTTCTGGGATTCATAATGCTTATCACACCGGCCGCGGATCCGTGGTAATGAGAGCTAAGGCTGAGATTGTAGCTCGAGGAAATGATCGAGAGCAGATCATTTTTACGGAGATGCCGTATCAGGTCAATAAAGCAAAAGTTGTGACTAACATAAGTCAACTGGCTAAAGATAAAGTCATCGAAGGTATATCCGAGGTGCGCGATGAATCTGACCGCGAAGGTATTCGTCTAGCTGTCGACGTGAAACGAGACCATCAAGCTGACGTGGTGCTCAATCAGCTATGGAGGCATACACAGCTCCAAACTTCATTTGGTTGCAATATGCTAGCAATCGATGGTGGCAGACCTGAAATGCTGAATTTACAACGAATTATTCAAGCATTTGTCAATTTCCGCGAAGAGGTCATTACACGTCGGACTGCGCATGAGTTGGAGGAGGCTCGCCGCCGTTCCCATATTTTAGTTGGTCTAGCAGTTGCAGTTGCGAACATAGACTTGGTGATTGATCTAATCCGCCGGGCTCCTGATCCTGCGACTGCCAAAGCGCAGTTAATGGAGCGCAAATGGAATGCGACAGATGTCGCAGAATATATCAAACTAATTGATGACCCAGAGCATGCTCTAGAAAAAGACGGCGCCTCGTATTATCTTTCCGAACGCCAGGCCCAAGGCATTCTCGCGCTGCAACTCTCCCGTCTTACAGGCCTGGAGCGGGATAAAATTGGTGAAGAGCTGAAAGACCTCTCCGTAAAGATAGAAGAGTTCCTTGATATACTCGCGAAAGCGGAGCGAGTAGTGGCGATAATGGTCGAAGAGTTGAAAGCAGTAAAGGAAGCGTATGGGCATCCAAGGAGAACCGTGATCGAGGACTTCGAGGGTGACATCAATATTGAAGAGTTAATTCCACGAGAAGAGATGGTCGTAACCGTATCACATGGAGGATATGTCAAACGCGTACCTCTTGAAACTTATCGCGCTCAAAGACGCGGGGGTAAGGGAAGAACTGGCATGAGTACCAAAGATGAGGATTTTGTTACTGAACTTATGGTTTGCAACACTCATACTCCAGTATTGTTTTTCTCGACAGACGGCATGGCATACAAAATGAAGGTTTTCCGCCTGCCTGCGGGCACACCTCAGTCACGAGGTAAGGCAATGGTTAATGTGCTCCCACTCGCTGCCGATCAATCGATATCCGCATTTTTACCACTTCCAGAGGATGAAGAAGAGGCTGCCGAATTGGATGTGATCTTTGCAACTTCGCGTGGATCAGTTCGTCGAAATAAATTGGCAGACTTCTTTAATGTTAGGGCAAATGGCAAAATCGCCATGAAACTTGACGATGGAGAAAGCTTAGTCAATGTTGCGATTGCCCGAGAAGACCAGGATGTTTTGTTAGCAACTAAACGCGGAAAAGCGATCCGTTTCCCAGTCGCCGATGTCCGAGTCTTCCAATCACGGGCATCAATGGGCGTGAGGGGGATCAATTTAAGCCCTAGTGATAAGCTAATTTCCATGACAATTGTGAATCACTCAGACGCAACCACTGAAGAGCGGGACTCTTACTTGAGGTATGCTGCTGCAATGCGGAGAGCGCAAGAAGAGGGAGTGGCAGATTTTGAACCAATTGGCTTGTCTCCCGACAGACTTGCAGAACTGGAAGCTGCAGATCAGTATTTACTGACTGTAGCTGAAGATGGTTTGGGTAAGCGCTCCTCGCTCTATGAATACCGAATAACAGCAAGAGGCGGCAAGGGTGTGGAGCTGATGGGCCTTGATAGAGGTAAGGAACGCACTGAGGCCATTGCAGCGTTCCCGATTTTGGAAGACGACCAGCTTATGGTTGTGTCAGACGGCGGCCAACTCATTCGGACACCTGTCCGCGATGTTAGAATAGCTGGTCGCAACACTCGAGGGGTCTGGATCTTTCGTGTTGCAGAGGGTGAGAAAATCGTTTCAATTGCTCGGATAGAAGATGATGGCGCTGATGAAGATAGGTTTGATGGCAGCGATGAAGGCTCTAGCGACGAGCAGCCTCTAGGTTGAGTTGATTAGGACTCAAGCAGCACCCGCAAACGATTCTCTATCGAAATTAGTTGGTGTGGATATGCAGGTTGCACCATCTAAATTTCTAGGTTGAGCAGCAAAGGCTATGCCTGTATGCGTCAAAAGCGCGCATATGCTGCGTACCCACTGAGATGGAACTAGATTTCATTTTGTAAAACTACTTGAGGAGAGCTTTAATGTTGGACCCAAATGATTATGTAGGCGTTTCGTTTTGGATCGTCTCTGCTGCCATGTTGGCAGCAACCTACTTCTTCTACGTCGAGCGCGACCGTGCGGTTGGCAAATGGAAGACCTCACTGACTGTTGCCGCGCTGGT
>Ga0213865_10001621_pt1 | contig 14571 bp, 15 predicted proteins | sample PICome_6_FD_160100 | JGI IMG/M metagenome (GOLD analysis project Ga0213865, IMG submission 160100) | Coastal seawater microbial communities near Pivers Island, North Carolina, United States - PICO282 | ecosystem: Environmental > Aquatic > Marine > Coastal | place: USA: North Carolina...
AGCATTTACCAGACGGGCGTATTGCGTTGATTCCTGTTGGTATGCACCAGCAGGTCAAATCAGTCCATTCGACCATGCATACCAACCAGCAGCCCCCAAGCCGCTGAAAATTACCAGTACGGTCAACAGGCGCTTTCCTTTGCTTGATTTCTTGGCTGGAGTTCTCGCTTCGACGGGTAGTGGGTTGATTGGTAATGCTAGAGGTGCAATATCTGGAAGAGGAAGTGGCATTGGGTCCTCGTCTTTCTCGACTTCAATCATTTCTTCAACAGGATGGATTGTGTCCAAGTCTTCCAGTCCCGGAGCATCAGGAATTGGTCCAAGAACCAAACTCCAAATCGAGTCGATTGCTGCTGCAGTAATTGGTTTTTCAACCCACCCAATTGCCCCTGCAGAGTGTGTTGCGTCCTGTGCGAGTTCTGCCTGGCGCTTTGGTGCTGAGAATAAAATTCTGCATTCTTTCCCGTGTTCACGCATTTCGAGTGCAGCTAAGTGCCCATCCATCGAAGGTATATCTAGAGAAAGAACGACAAGTTCTGGGTCTAGGCGGATGTATTCATCAACAGCTGTATCGCCGTCTTCACAAGTGGCTACATTGAATTCCCTTTGACGGAAGATATTGGTTAATCTATGTAGAGACATTTGGTTGTTGTCAACGATAAGCACTGTTGGCGCTTCCTCATCTTCAACATCGGTTACTCTAACCATACGTAACACGCACTCGTAAGACTTCACACAAATGAATCAACCGCATAAAAGCGACAAAAGAGGTCATTCTTCTTCATCTGCAATAATTTCCGATGGTCCTTCTTGTGGGTTTGTGAATGTCTCTCTGACCGCTTCGGATTCAGCGACTTGGTCTTCAAGCGCTCTTTGCCTAGATGGTGCTTTGACAAATTGTAATTGAAGTTCGGAAATTATGCCGTTCAGCATTGTGCTCTCCTTTGGAGTTAAATTACCAGTCATTTTTGACTTTAGCATAGATAGTGTGTCGATTGCTGCCTTTGTTTCTCCAAGGTTATAATGGACTCTCCCCTCACTATCTTGGAGCATTCCCATGTGCATCATGGCGCTTCTTTGTAGCATGTGGACAAGTTGGAATAAATGTGCGCTGTTATCATCGTCAAAGAATTCTTGCGACATGAAAAAACCTCACTCGAATAATTGCTGAAGTAGCCAATCTGGGTCGAATTGCATTAGATCATCATACTCCTGGCCTACACCACACAGCACAATTGGTTGACCTGTCGCATGGGCAATAGATAGTCCCGCTCCACCCTTAGCATCAGTGTCTAACTTAGTCAGAACCGCTCCATCGAATTTCAACATTTGTTGGAAATTCTTCGCTTGGTCAACAGCATCATTACCCGCTAGAGCATCGCCTACAAACAGTGTTAGATGTGGATTTGCAACCCTGCGGACCTTCTCAAGTTCGGCCATTAAGTTGGATTTGTTTTGCATTCTGCCAGCGGTGTCAACCAAGACCACGTCGATGTTCTTTGCTCTCGCTGAATCTACCGCATCTCTAGCGATCGCTGCGCTATCTCCACCTCGCTGCGAAGATACACAGCGAATACCCAACCTCTCACAGTGAGTCTCAAGTTGTTCGATTGCTCCTGCTCTGAAAGTGTCTCCTGCGGCAGCTATGACGGATAGCCCGCGTTTCTGTAAATTATGAGCAACCTTTGCTACAGTAGTGGTTTTTCCAGTTCCGTTAACGCCGACGAACATGATTACTGCAGGTGTGTCTCCTTTGTCGATAAAACTCTGAATTGAGCCGTAAAAATCCCAATATCCTGCATTTAAAATTCCTCTGAGTGCCCTCTTTAGGCTAGCCTCGAGTACTTTTGCGAGGTCGGCGCCTTTGCGTAATCTCTGTCCAATCAAGTTCCGCTTTAGAGCGCCCATTACCGCAGTAACTGCATCAGAAGATATGTCGGATTCTAACATAATCCATTCTAATTCTTCCATAAGATTGTTCAGCGCTTCACTTTCTTTGATTACTCGTCCACCAGATTCAACAACACCGCCACCTAAATCGATGGTTATTCCATCCTCTTCGATGGTTCCAATTCCACCGGTTGGGGCTGCTTTGACCTCAACAAGTTGCCTTCCTGTTGTGGTTCTCATCATGTGAAGGTCTACTTTCGACCCTGCTAATCTCTTGACCTCTTTAGCTCCACGTTTCTTCATTTCTTTTTGCTGGGCTTTTTTCCTAGAGGCTTCTTTCTTAGCCTCTTTAGCAAGAATTTTCTTTTCTTTGCGAGTTAGTTTTGTGGGGAGTGTGTATTCTTCTTCCTCTTCCCAGTCGTCCCATTCATCATCACTGTTCGATGGTAAGGAAAGGTCTTCTTCATCGTCAAAATCTTCCCATTCTTCTTCAGCTTCTACAAAACTAGGTTGTGTTTTGTGAGCAGGAATGTGTGTTCTACTTTCTAGAATTTCTTTCTGTTGTGACTCACTTTGAGCCAGTTTCTCTTGATGTGAAAGTGCTTCAAGGGCTTCATCGCTACCTTCCTCTGCTGAAAGAGAATCTGTATCAACCTCAGATGCAGCGTCCCTGACCTTTTTTCGGAATTTATCGAACAGACCCATTCATACCACCTAATCATCGAGGGTTAACTCTCCGCCGAAACCTCTTCTCTTTCGCCTAGAAGGTTTTTCTTCGGGTATTGAAGGTTCTACCTCGGTTTCTTGGTTGGATTCTGTCATTTCCTGCGCGGCTTTTTCGAATGTGGTCGCCAACTCCTCGATTCTCTGAGTTAACATGGCAGCCTCTGCTTCGAATTGTGATTTCAATTCTGTAAGGTCTTCAAGCCTCTTTGAAACCAGTTCTTTGGCGCTATCGGGAGACCTTTCTCCAAAGACTCCGCTTCCAAGGTCTACGATTGTGGTTGCATTGCTAGGAATTGGAACCATAACTCCGGCTCCTAAAGCAATATGTCCGCTCTTTCCACCCGATAATGCCGACAAAGCCCTTCTTGTATCGTCGTGTTCTAATTGAACGACTTCAATTCTCTCGATTTGTTGATTTATCTCATCGAGTCTTTGTTTATTCATATCGACAAGTCGAGCCATTCGCTGTAATTCGTTTGAATCAACCATCTCGCTCACCTAATGCGAAGGGGCCCTGTGTGAAGAACCCGACGATTACTATTCACTCTTCTTCTTGAGGTGCAATAGGGCCGCCAGCTGCTTCGATTTGATCTCTGAAAGTGTTTTGAACCATTGGTTCGCTAGAAGTTCTAGGATCGATTTCTTGAACTGATTCGATTTTGATTGTACGGCGGTTTGCCTTGTGGCGTGAACCAATGATAGAATAGCAGCGGTGTTCTGCGTCATCTGATGAACTTGCTACTATGTCCATGCTAAACTTTTGTCTCTGGCTCCCAAATGGTGCTGTGCCGGATATACGGAAGGCTTGCATGTCACCGCCGACCTGTGAACGTGTCTTAAACGCGCCGTCGCGAAGCCGTGTGTGTAAATCTTCAACCGTTGGAGTATTATCAGAGTGGATATGCGAGGCGCAGTGCTGCTAATTTTAGGATTAGTAATCTGCTCTGTAAGCCCTGTTTTAGCGTCATCAAACGTCATGGGAGTAGAAGAAGAATCCTCGCTTGTTCATCTAGATGGTTCTGGTGTTGTAATCGCTGTTGCTGATACTGGAATTGACATGGATCACTCGTGTTTTAGAAATTCTACAACCGATGTCGGTACGCCTGGAGAAAATCACCGGAAAATTTTGCATCTAAATGACTCGGTTGATGGTTGGGACACTCAAGGACATCAGCAATTCCGCCACGGCACTCACATTGCTGGGATTCTTGCGTGCTCGCACACAGACGGGACAAATGAGTCGATTTCTATGTCTAGTGGGGCTAAATTAGTCGTCCAAGATATTGTAGATTCTAATGGCTGGCAGGCGCCCCAAGATGTTACCACATTGCTGGCAGAATCGTCTCGGTTTGGGGCCGTCATTAACTCGTGGTCATGGGGAGATAATACCGAAGATTACACAGAACGTAGTCGTATGATTGATGAGTGGACTTATGAAAATCCTTGGTCGCTAGTATTTGTCGCGCCAGGAAATACTGGTAATACGATGCTTGAGCCTTCGAATGCATACAATGTAGTTTCAGTTGTCGCTAGCGATTCAGAAGAAAATGCAAGCCTATGGCCTGGTAATTCACACGGGCCCGATGTCAATGGCCGTCGGGGGACTTTCGTTGCTGCACCCGGTATGAGTGTTCTTTCTGCTAAAGCAGATGGTGCCCAAGATAGTCTAAACAATGGCTCGTTTACGATGACTGGGACCTCGATGGCTACACCGATGGCTGCGTCGTTTACTGCTTTGTTACAACAGATGATTGAGGAAGATTACGGATACACGCCTTCTGCTCCTATGCTTAGAGCGATGTTGGCTGCATCTGCAGAAGGAATTGGTGGTAATCAGCCGGATGAAATGCAAGGTTACGGCAGGCCTGCGCTGGATACATTCGAGGATGGTTATTACGCTCATGACTCTTATTTTGTTGAGGATTGGAAATCGATAATCCAATCTCGAGGAGGTAATATGAGTGGTTTGTTATCCAACCCGTGGAATGGTTCTGAAGCAGTAGGACCATTTTTGTCGGAAAATGAAAGTTGGAGTAAATACCTCTATCCAATTCCAAATGAGGATGTTGAAGTTGTACTATCTTATAACGCGAGACCAAACGAATACGAATTAGATGATTTGAGGTTGATAATTCACACCTCTGAAGGAAAGTTTGCAATTGATGATTCGATAGGTAGTTCTGGGTATAGCCAAATGTATTACAGTTCAGTAGTAAGTCCATTGAGCCTTAATTCAACAAACGAAACGACAGTTATGATCCGTTTTTCTGCATCTCAAATGGAAGACGTAGAGTGGTTGAGAGTTGAGGTTGTTGCTAATGACGTATACGAAGGTGGTAACTCCGAGATGTTGGGAATCAACGGCACCAAGGTAGGATTTGGTCTAGTAGCTACTGGGGTTGAGGAATTCAGTCCAAACACGGCCCCGCTCATCTCGGTTATTGAGGGGCCATCAGGTGGTGAAAATTATTCTGAAAATATTTCACTATCGATTTCTATAACCGATTTTGAAGGCGATGGTTATGCGGTGGTATTCAGATTGAATAACTCTAATTTTTCAGTTGATCTGACTGACTGTGCCATAGTGTCTTCGACGATTTCCAACATTAGTTGCACTATCAATATCGCACAAGATTTGGTTCCTAGGCCAATTAACAGACATGATTGGCGACTAGAGGTTTTGGCAGTGGATGACAATTATTCACTTTGGACTACAGCTATGATTTCATCATATTCGAGTAACAATTTCTCTATTTGGTGGACATCTCCACTGCTTGATGATTTGAAAGAAGAGCCTGTAATTACTAAAGAAGGAGAAACCGAACAAAACCGTGTTTTGCTTTGGGGTGTCTTCGGAGTCATAGTTGGTGTTATTGTGGCTGCAGGTGTAATGTTTAGGGGTTTTGAAAGAAGGGTATTTTCAGAAGTTCCCTCGCCTTTTAGAGAGGAAGAGTGAGAAAATTTCTCGCGAGTGAACATTAAGACAAGTAACCACGTGGCGCAAATGTCCGAAGGACAAAGGTGAGTATAAAATGGGAGAAAGACTCTATGTTGGAATTGATTTGGGAACGTACCAATCTACTATTGCAAGTAGCGCTGGTTCGCTAGATACAATTGAGACTGTAGTGGGTAGACCAAAGGACCCTGTAGCAAGAAACTTCCTTGGAAGAGACGTACTATTCGGAAATGACGCATTGAAGAATAAATTGGCTTGCAACCTATACCGCCCAATGGCTGCCGGTGTTGCTCAAGATGATGAAGCAAACCTCGCTGCAGCAAAGGCGTTTGTTACCCACCTTATCGAAACAGTTGGACCAGAAGATTATGACGAAGTATTCGGTGTAATTTGCTCTCCATCTCACGTTTCTTTCACCGATAAGAGTAACTTGGTTGCTACCCTGAGGGGTCAAGTCAATGCAATAATGGTCGTTACCGAGCCGTTCGCAACCGCATACGGAATCGGAGAAATTTCCGGTTCTATCTGTGTAGACATTGGAGCAGGTACAACTGATATCGCTAGACTTTACGGTATCTTCCCAAGCGAAGAAGATCAAGTAACTATCCAAGAAGCTGGCGACTGGATCGACATGCGTTTGATGGAACTTGTCCAGAAGAAGTATACCGGCGCTCAGGTCACAAAAGACATGGTCAGAAAGTGGAAAGAAGAATTCTCTTACGTAAACGGTGAAGACCGTGAGCAAATGGTAGAGTTGTCTGTTGAAGGTAAGAAGCAAGTTGTCGATATCGGTGATTTGATCAAGGCAGCGTGCTCAATGGTAATCGGAAAGGTCGGTGCTGCAATCAAGTCCATTGTTGCTACAGCAGACCCTGAATACCAACCGATTCTAAGAAACAACATCATCCTATCCGGTGGCGGCTCACTGATTGAAGGAATCGCTGATGCAATTGCAAATGACATTGCTGATATTGGAGATGTAACAGTAACATGTGTCGAAGACCCTATCGAAAAGGTCGCAACCGGCGCTATGGCACTGGCTCAGGACATGCCTGATGAGCAATACACCGCAATCAACTGAAGGTCTAACAATTGGCTTCTTGAGCCACTAGACGAATGAAAGGTTGAAGAATGGTTGATGTGCGATTGCACTCAATGACGTTCGGCGCTGAGACTCCAGGTGGCATCCGTCGCATGACTGAATCCAATGGGGATGAGAGGGCGGCCCTTGAGGGAATGCTTCGTGCATATCCCGTTGAACAACTCGTCGAAGAAGTGCTTGTAGCGTGGCAAGAACTAGCCGACAGAAACGAAGATTTGGTAACTTCAAAGCAAAGATTGAGGGTACTTGAATTAGATTTGGCTGAACGAAAGGACGAAGTCGCACCTGAAGTTGCTCAACTAAGGGCTGCAGAAAGTCAGTTAGAAGAATCTAGTGCTAGAATAGTCCACCTTGAAAGACTTCTAGACGATGCTAGAAAGGAGATTGATGAAAGTCGTTCTGGCATGTCTGTCGAAGAAAGAGAATCTTTGGAAAAGGAAGCATCCCAATTACGCGAATTAACTACTCAACAAGACGATGTTATTGCAGAAATGGAAGGTAGAATGTCACAGATGGTCGAGGCTCTCGAAAGAGCCGCTGATGCTGGACTTACCAGTGTAACTGCAGATGAAGTTCGCGCACTAAAGGCACAAGCTGATTCACTTACTGCTGACTTGGATGCTGAGAAAGCTGCAAACGATGCTCTTGAAGAAGAGCGCCAAAGATTGAGAGACATCGCTGACAGGCTCAGAGGTCTTTTGGATGCCAGAGATAATCGTTTAGCAGAGTTAGAGGAACAATTGGAAAGGGTTATGCAAGGACCTAGATCGGTGTCTGCAGAGCACGATTATTTGGTAGAACAAATCGAGGAATTAAAGAGGCGTCTTCTTGAAAGAAATAGAGAGTATGAATCACTACGTAGAAGAGAAAGAAGATTGCACAACGACGTCTTCGAAAGAGATGAGAGAATTCAACAAATGTCATTGACTATCGGTGATCTTGAAGCGGCTCTAACAGACAGAACTTCTGAAGTTCGAGAGTTGGAAGCGCAAAGGGATAGTGCTGTGAACCAATTGGATGGGGTAAAACGTACCGAGAGAACTCGAGAAGTTGTTGGTCGCGTATTCGCAGACTCTCTATCATTGGTTAGAAGTCATGATGAGCGTGAGTTAAGGAAAGAGATATATTCGAACACGCCCGATGTAGAGAGAACTATTTCCGCTCCAACTTCTGAAGATATGTCAACACTCGCAGAAGGAGGTACCGTAGATTTAGACACCGCGCTTGAGGTTATTGAGAAGGGTATGGATGTTCCAAGAGAGGCGAGGCCGGAATCCCCTGGTGGAACTGGAGATCCGGTACTCTATGAGGATGAAGATTGAATCGCATTCACGATTTCTGAGACTCTTTGTTTGAGTTCTTCCATACTCGATGCATCTTCAGTTAGAGTTCCGGTAACTACCCAATTAGCTCCAGCATTTGCTGCGCGAGCTGCCTGTTCGCCTGTTCTAATTCCGCCACCAACAACAAGACACAATTCTTCAACCTGTCTGGCCGATTGAATCGAATCCACGTCAACTTGTGAAGACGCTCCACTACCTGCCTCTAAATACAGGACTTTGAATCCGAACATTTTGGCTGTTATTGCATATGCGTGAACGATATCCTCTTGTCCTTCATCAATCAACTCTGCATCGCCAACTTCGCCTACTTTACCGCCTGGTGAGAATACCACATAGCCCGTCGGGATTGGTTCTACACCGAATTTTTCGAGGTATGGCGCACCGCGAAGTTGTTCCCCAATCAAAAATTTCCTTGAATTCGAATTCATGAGCATCATGAATGTGATACCGTCAGCAGCAGGTGAAAGAGCATGTGCACCACCAGGGAATAATACAACAGGAATTCTCCATTTGTTTTCATCTGATAGTGGATCTTGGCTGGCTGCAAAAATTTGCAATTCTAAAGCCTCTTGAATTGATTTACATGTCCCATGAACTACTTCGTCGGGTGTGTCTGTTGAGCCCCCTACGAAGATCATACTAGAACCTGATTCTATTGCTGCAATAGCCCTTCTAGTTGCTATTTCAGCGCTCTGTTTACCTGGGTCAATCAAGGTAATATGACGACAACCAAATGATTGGTCTAAAACGTAATTCAGTAGACCTTCTTCTGGGAGCATGTTAGTCATGCTCCATAAGGGAATGAATGAGGTTTTTGGCTATCTCTTCTCCTTCCAGTATCGATTCATCAGCCCAAATCTTCGAGGAAGACTCGGGATGTTCTCCCGACATTATTTCCAGCCAACCTTGCTCTGGTCGTGGTAGTTTGCCTCTTATCCAACATTCCACTAATCCATCACCTCTTTCAAAACAGAATCTATCTTCTTCGATTGAGTCTAATTTGAATTCTTGTGGAATATCTCGATTGATCATAATTCCCCCATTCCAAGAAACAAGTTCGTATTGGTTACCTGCTTTTGGCCATCCAGGAGCTTTTGATTTACCTCCTGTGCAATTAAGTGCGTTATCTGGAGCTTCGCTTTTGAGTTTGATTTCTCCACCGTTATCAACTACTTTTTTTGCAAGAATTTTCTCAAACCATTCTCTTCTGAATGCCCATCCAAAGGCATTTTTCTTTGCTGAAGTTTGGTCTATAAAATCTTCAGGAATCTTCTTGATTATTCCTGGTGACCTTACGGGATTACCAATTTCCTGACGTGTTTCATAAATAGTTACTTCATATCCACGATTTAGAAGATATAGTGCACAAGAAAGACCTCTCACTCCTCCTCCAGAGATATCGATCATTAATTGACACCTACAATGCTTAATGCGAATACAGGACAAGATGGAATACAATGATTGCAAAGAGTACAATCATCTTGCTTGACTATAGCCAAACGATCTACTAGGTCTAACGCATTTGTCGGACAAAGTGCAATACAAGCACCGCAACCATAACAGAGCTCTTCATCAACAACGAAAATTGATGATTTCGGCTCCGCCATGATAATTCCACTGGTAACGTACTCATTGATTCATCGGCGGATTTACCATTGGAAACAAAAATTAGTATGATATTAAATTCTTGATGCACAATTCAATCTTTTACAATAGAAATCAAAAACAGATAATTATCGATACAATAGGAATACATGTAACGACCCCTATATTTCCACTGCAATAAAAAAGAGAGGAAGAGAAGGAAGTAAGGAATGATGATTTTTGAATGAGAACGAAGTAAGCCCCATTGATGTTTTTCGCGTCTAGTCCTTAACCATAACTAACAAAACCAATCACACACGATATCAGAAACTGTTCCAGTGGAAACACGGGGGTCCGACATATTCATTGACAAAACCTATCTGGGGTGAATCATGGTATTCTATTCCCCAGGTAGAACTACCAGTTATCCAGAGGCTCCACCTGATAGTGGAATACGATATCACTACCTCGGTGGAGGAAATGAAGTTGGAAATGTCGGATGCATTTTTGAAGATAAAAAAGGAACTAGAATGTTGTTAGATTATGGTCTCGCGCCAACAGATCCACCGAAATATCCGAATGAGGCACCAGCTGTAAAAGACGCCGTAATTACTCATTCACATATTGACCATTTAGGAATGGCTCCTTGGTTATGTTCGAATCACAGAACGTCATTGCATGGAACTCCATTAACTGCAGAAATAAGCCATATGATGTGGAATGATTGTTACAAAGTTAGCAGACTAGAAGGCTATCCACTAGCATGGGATAAACGTGATATCGATATAGCAACATCATCATGGAAAACCCATAATTTCAATGAAAACTGGGAAAAGGATTCTTGGAAATTGAAATTGACTAGTGCAGGCCATATTCCAGGAGCTGCAATGTTAAACGTTGAAACAGACACTCACAAACTCCTATTCACTGGAGATTTTGATACTAGAGATTCACCTCTAGTTTCTGGAGCCAAACCAGAAAAATGCGACGTACTGTTTGTAGAGGGAACATATGGTGGAAGAGACCATCCAAGTAAAGAAGAAACAACTCAAGCATTTATTGATAGAATTGTAGAAATTAAGGATAGGGGTGGCACTGCACTCATTCCAGCATTTGCAAATGGTAGAACCCAAGACATTGTAATGACATTACACAAACATCTCCCAGAACTAGATGTCCATGTAGACGGTATGGGGAAGAGAGTTGCGCAGTTACAGATGGAACACCCAGAGGCATTGCGCGATCCATCAGCGCTAGAGGATGCGTGGAGATGGTGCCGTAGAGTTTCATCGAAGTCTGATAAGAAAAAAGCGCTAAACGCAGACTGTATTGTTTCAACATCTGGAATGATGGATGGCGGGCCATCAATTTGGTATCTAAACAGATTGAGAATGGACCCAAGAAATGCAATCCTATTGACAGGGTATCAAGCCAAAGGCTCGGGTGGAAGGATGTTGCTTGACGAGAAACACGTTCCCATTTGGGACAAGAGGACACCAATCGATTTGGAAGTCAGTCAATTTTCATTCTCAACTCATGCCGGACATTCTGAAATCGTCGAATTTGCGGAACAATGTAAAGCAGAAACTGTAGTCGTTTATCATACAGATCCAAATCACGCTAGACCACCACTCGTAGAGGATTTAGAATCTAGAGGGTTTGAAGTTCATACACCAATAAACGGCCAATCAACAGTGATTGACTGATAGTTTATCCGAAGTGGTTGAATACATTGACGTATACCGTCGCCCATGGCAACCAAGAAAGCACCTCCTGGTAAGCGCAAGAAGAAGAAGCGCAAAATTCGCCTATCATTGAAGTCTTCAAAGATGAAGAAAACCGATTCGTACAAGGACCAATTGGGTTGGTCAACTGATGTTGGAAGGACGCTGGAAGAAAAGGCGAAGCCAAAAGGACCAGATACCATAAAACACCAATGTCAGATGTGTGGTACAATAATGAAGGTTCCAAAGCCAAAAAAGGCTCGCTATACCATTACTTGTCCACATTGTGAACACCAAGAGTTCTTCGAATGATTAACTCGCCAATCCTAGTAGATCGAGGATTTGCCTAATAGCAGCAATTAACATTACAGCGACTAGCATAATTCTAATTGAATCCTGAGATAACTTTTCAGAGCCATATTTTGAACCGATATATCCGCCGATGAGAACGGCAACTGAAAATGGAACGAGTGTTGAAACATCTAGAGCTAATTGACCAGATATCGTACTTCCAATAAGCCCCGAGAAGGAATTAACCCAGATGAATACAGCAGAAATACCTGCTGTTGTTTTTGGATCGCTCCAACCGAATAGTAGAATTATAGGAGATAGGAAAATACCTCCTCCAACACCGATTATACCACTTAGGAAACCAATCACACATCCAACAACTATCGCTACACCAAAGGGTGGGATTTTATTGACTTCAGCCGAAGAATGAGACTCTTTGGTCGAATACAGTTTCCATGCGGCAAAGACCAATGTTAGAGAAAGAAGAATATCATAGATGGTATTGTTTACTTGCAGATATCCTCCAATAAATGCTGCAGGAACACTGGCTACAATAAATGGTAAGGCCAATTTTATATCAAAAAAACCTGATTTTTTGTAAGCGAAAAAGGCAATTCCAGCAACTAGTAAATTCAAACTCCAAGCGTGTTGTTTTAACCAAATAGGATCGTTTGCAGCATAAGCTGTTAGAGACAAAACAGCAAGATATCCAGAAGCCCCACCATGGCCCACACTAGAATACATTGCAGCAATTATCGAAAGGGCAAACAATAGGACAATTTCTGCAACAACCCCCTCCATGATGAAATGTAAGGAGGGCTAGATGAATAGGTTGTTGTTGAATATTCATACAAAGATGCTTTACGCAACACACAAGACAGTGGGACATAGGCAAGGGGGCAAAGCTTGGAAGCAATATCTTTTGTCGCGGTAATTTGTTTACTTCTTGTAGCGGTTGCTTTCAGTCCACTCGGCTTAGGCGGAGGCATTCTATACGTCCCGATTATGCACTACATTCTTGAGTGGGAAATCAAGGAATCATTAGTTGCTTCACTCACCTTGGTACTAATGGTCGCCTTAGGTAGCAGTATGGCACACTCAAAATCTGGTCACGCGGATAAAAGTGTTGCAAAAATAGGTCTCATTTCTGCAGTCCCTTCTGCAGTTATTGGTGTAATTCTTTCTGGAGCATTACTTTCTGCAGTAGGAGATATTGGAATCAAGATTATTGCATCCATAATCATATTCTTTGTAATCGAAAGAACTCTGAGAAAAACTCTTTCCAAAGACGAAACAGAGACGGTAGAGGTTCCGATATCTGAAAAGAAAAACCAGTATATTGCAGGATCATCATTTGCAGGAATTTCTTCAGGAATACTGGGAATCGGAGGAGGGGCAGTCTTGGTAACACTGAACAGATCAATTCTCAAGATGGATGCAAAAAGAGCCGCTGGAACGAGTTATTTGGTGGCTGCAACAACTACCCCAGTCGCATTGGTAAGCCATTTAATTTTGAGTAGAAATCTATCTACAATTATTGATGATGCTGGTATTTTAGCAATGATTGCTGTTCCAATTCTTGTTTTCGCATCTGCTTATTTTGGCGCGAAATATGCAATCAAATATCTTCCAAAACAGATAGTATCCTACGTATTCTTGTTCGTAGTATCAGTTAGTCTATTCAGATACCTCTCGGATTTAATATCTCAAATTTAGAACCGAGAGAATCAATACTAATCGCTTTGTGGAGCAAGTATGAGCGACTTTCCATACTTCGTTAGCATTGACGAAGCTTTGGAAATATGCAAAAAAACAACTCTCCAAACCACGGTTGAAAGATTGGATTTAGACAACTGCAATAATCGCATACTTGCTGTTGACCTTCCCTCCTTAGTCGACGATCCACCCTTTGATAATTCAGCGATGGATGGCTTCGCAATGCGTTATCAAGATACAGTCAACACACCTTCTAAATTAGAAATTATTGGAACTATTCAAGCAGCAGGCCAAGAAGACAACTTAGTAGTCGGAGAGGGCCAAGCAGTCAGAATAATGACTGGTGCTCCAATGCCAAAAGGAGCGGATTCAATTCTACAAATCGAGTTAACTTCTGTATCTGGAGACTTTGTTACACTATCCCAACCTTCGATGAAACATTTCATCAGAAAGAAGGGTGAGAATTTGACAAAAGGACAAGTTGCACTTTCTGCAGGTACATATCTCACTCCCTCTAGATTGGGCCTTTGTGCAACGATGGGCCATCCATCCATACCGGTCGTTCAGAAATTGAAAGTGGCGATTATTTCTACAGGCGATGAATTGAAACAACCTGGTACAGAATTAAAACGAGGAGAAATTTACGAATCCAATTCGTTTGGGCTATCGGGTTTAGTCAGGTGGCTAGGACACGAACCAGTGCGATTACATTCCGTAGGGGACACAATTGATGATTTGCGCGAAGTACTGAATGAAGCCTCGTCAAAATACGACTTGATTCTAACTAGTGGCGGAGTGTCTATGGGTGATTGGGACCTTGTTCGTAAGATAATGGAAGAGGAGGGAGACTTGCACTTTTGGAGAGTGAAACTAAGACCGGGCTCACCACCATTATTCGGCTTGTGGAATAACACTCCAATTTTTGGACTGCCAGGAAATCCAGTAAGCTCTCATGTTGTATTCCGCATGTTAGTTGCACCATGGATAAGACATAACACACAAGCAAACGGCCCGATTGAGGCACGAGCATATGCAACCCTTGCAACTAAAGTAAAGTCGACAGGTGACTGCTTAACCTTGAGAAGAGTCACAATTTTAGATGAGGATGGACAATTGACCGCACATCAAAATATCCACCAAGGTTCTGGAAATTTGGCAAGTATGGCGAAGAGCGAAGGGATGGTTGTTTTACAACCAGGTAAAGAATATTCGATAGGCGACACCGTTGAAGTAATGTTT
>Ga0213865_10001622_pt1 | contig 14571 bp, 11 predicted proteins | sample PICome_6_FD_160100 | JGI IMG/M metagenome (GOLD analysis project Ga0213865, IMG submission 160100) | Coastal seawater microbial communities near Pivers Island, North Carolina, United States - PICO282 | ecosystem: Environmental > Aquatic > Marine > Coastal | place: USA: North Carolina...
TTAAAAAAATGAAATAAATAAAGTCTTGCCTGCCATATTTAAAAACTAAACTTAAAAGAAAATTCGTAGCCACATATGCGACTAATAAATCTGATGCTTTGACAAAATCAAATTTATCTGAATTACCTATAAAAAAGTCAACTAATATTTGTGGGAACTTGATTGAACTTAAGATATATAAAATTGGGGGAAAAAGGCTAAAAATGTAGACACTACTCTTTGATAGAGTAAAATCTTTTAAAATTGTAATTCCTAATGTTAAAAAACCGAGAGTCCATATATAAGCACTACTTTGAAATGTGTAGGAATTCATGTAATCACCATTAGTTAAAAAATAAGTTAGGACAAAACTAGTCACGATGAGCTTATGAATATAGGTATTAGCAATACCAAAATAAGAAGGTTGTTTACTTGCAGGATAAAAAAGTATCAAAAGTCCCAGAATTAGAGCAAATCCAATTAATATTTCCCCAATTCTAAAGTTTAAAATATAGACTCCTGTAAAAGATCTACCAAATAGAACAAAGAAGGTAAATAAAACAAGATAGATTTGTTGTATAAATATACTTTTAAAATCAAAATTAATTATTTTTTTCACTAGTAATAATCTTAGATTTAATTTTTAAATATCCACGTAAAAAATAATTATAAAAGCTTGTTAATAATCTAACTCTAAAAACTAACTTTAATAAAAAGTACTTAGTGAAGAAAATATATTTACTATAACTTCTGAAATTTTCTTGTGAATTCCTTTTATCAAGAATTCTGCTTTTATTGTCAATTAAGTTGACTATTTCTTCAAAATATTCTTCACACATTAACTCAGAGTTATAGGGATAATCTACTAATTTATCTTTATAAATGAAATAATCATCTTTAATTTTAAAAAGTTGGTCAATCAAATTATCTTCATCATAAGCTAATCCAAAATTATGACAAAATTCAGGAATTCCCCCACTGTTTAGATACAAAATCGGTAAACCACACTGCGCTCCTTCTATATGATGATTACCAGATGGCTCGTTCTTCGAAGCAGTGAAGTATAAATGATGTTTTTTTAATTCGCTTGCGAGCTCTTTTCCGTGTAATGGTTTTAAATGTTTAGAGAAATTAAATTTATATCCATCCGGTAGATTTCCGATGTATGTGAATTCAAAAAGATCAGAATTATTCTTCTCTCCAATAAAAGCATCAAGCTTTTTATAATCTTTAAATCCTTTGTTGGCATTAGTCCCCCAATGATGAGTAACTATTTTTAAAGGAGATTTACTGTCCCAATTTATTGCGTTGATATTATTAAAAATATTGGAATCAGCACCAGTCATAATCACTTGATTAGATTTTTGCTCCAATCCTTGCTTTTCATATAAATCTTGTAACCACTTACTTACAAAAATATTTTTATCGGAATATTTATTTGCTGAAATCATCAATTTGTTTACGCCTTGTGTATTTTTTCTTTCGTCACATTCATTAAATCTATGTATCACAAGTGTTTCTCTGTTAACGTAATTTAAATATTTTCTTATATCTTCGCCAGAAAAAGTAGCAGAGTAAGATGATTTACGTGGATCCGTCAAAATAATTACATCGATATCTTTATCATATAAATCATGAATGACTTTAACATTTTGTAATTTTAAATAATTTGCAAGATTTTTTACAAATAAATTTCCTCCTCCCCATGGACCTTCAAAAATTTTTGAGCCTATACTAACTTTCATAAATTTCGCCAAACATTTCTAAATAAAACTCAAATCCTTTTGGTATATTGTACTGTATTGCTTTGTGGTAGGCGTAATCTACATTTGGGACTGCAGAAATATGATTTTCCATATTAAATATTGATTTAGAATGCAGTATTTCAGATGCTAGACCAACGTCTGTTGATATCAACGGAGTTTTTGCTAAGGCAGCTTCCATTATAGCTGCAGGGCCACCCTCAACTCTAGAGGAGACAACATATAAATCTAAAATATTATAAAGTTCATTTAGTTCTTTTGTTGAAATCATTTCAAAATAAGAGAATTTGATATTGTTTTGATTAAGTTCATTGATTATGTAATCTCTTCTTGTCCCACAAAGAATGACTTTTATATCCTTACCAATTAATTTATAGTCTATGATTATTTTTAAAAGATTATCTGGACCCTTTTCAAGTTTAGGACTTTTTCCATCTATCTCCGTATCTCTCTGAAAAGATCCTATTAAAAATTCTTCATTATTAATACCATACTTTTCTTTAAGCTTCATCTTATTTTTAATCTCAAACCAATTATTTTCATCAATCCAAAATGGCGAATAAAAAATTTTTTTATTAGTAATTTTTTGCAACTTAGCTTTTGTAATTTTAGAAATTACGTGATAAAAATCAACATACTGATCAAGAGATTCGAAATCCTCCCTGTTAAATTTATTTTCGTCAATATGGTGGATTGTTGCAAGAACTTTTTTTTTCTTAATTTGACTTTTGGATAATTTTTTCCATGTCCATGGGGAAATTATCCAAACTATATCACTTTTTTTGATATTTTTACAAGTTATAAAAGAATTATTAATGGTCCATTCGCGTACAAAACGATCAACAATCCAATTTTCCTTAGGTGAATTTAAATAAATCTTCATCTATTTTATATTCTTTGGTTCAGTATTCCTTCTAACGCACTCGGCATAATATTTTTGCTCATCTTTTTTTTCTATTGAGATATTACCCTCCATGTTTAAAATGTACAAAGGCTTCTTGATTATTTTTACTTTATAACCCCTCTCTATCAAATCATACATTAATTTATAGTCCTGTGAATAATAAAATTTTTCATTGTATTTTCCTACTTCAAGAATTGAGGTTTTCTTTATCATAAGTGATCCATGAATAAATGGGTTTTTAAATCTCATGACCAGTTTTTTTGGCATGTAAACAGATTTATTAGGAGTTACTTTATTTTGCTTCATAACATAAGCCCTTGTAGTGCAAGCGTCAAGCTTGTATTTATTCATAAACTTAATTTGTTTTTCTATCCTTGTTACTTCACTTATATCATCGGCATCTTGGCGAGCTAAATATGTACCACTTGAATGCTCAATTAGAAAATTTAAATTTTTAGTAAGTCCGAGATTTTTTAAGTTTTTGAAAACCTTGATATTATTAAAAGATTCTTCATATTTTTTACAAATATCAAAAGTTGCATCATTTGAGTTATCGTCAATGATGAGTATTTCAATATTTTTATAAGTTTGGAATAATAAGCTATCAATACTATCACTCAGATGTTTTTCACCATTGTATACGCTTAAAAGTATCGTTACTTTAGGCTTACTTATCATTTAAATACTTTCTGTTAAGTATGTAACTAATGCATTGTCATTTAAGTATTTTTCTAAAAACATCTTATTTTTTTCTCCAACTTTTGACGGGTCATCAAGCAAAAAAAATTCTTTAATTTTTGATTCAAGATTTTTGTAATCGAATTGTTTGAAGCTAAATTCATAATCCTGTGGGAAAAATTCTGAAATTCCTCCTGAGTCTGGAAAAATTGAGGGTATTCCCATGAGACTTGCCTCACATAATATAGTTGGCTGACCCTCAAATAGCTTAGTTGAAGTAGCAACCAGATTGCTTGCCTGAATATGATTAATTACTTCATTATTTGATATTTGGCCCAAAAATCTGATTTCCTTATTATCACGGTATTTGTTTTTAAGATATTTTAAATCAGGCCCATCCCCTATAATTTTTAAAGTAACACCCTCAATGTTTGCAGTTAAAAATGTAGCTATCATTTCCCCGACCCCTTTCTCGCTGGAAACCCTTCCTCCATAAATAATTGACTGTTCAGTGGAGTTTAAGTCAATATCACTTATGTCCTTTTTTAGTTCAAGATTGTTAACTGCTACAGTCACAGGTTTTGTTATCTCCAAAAACTCTTCAATGTAATTCTTTTGATGATTGGTAAGTACAAGTAGATTTATATCTTTATCTTTTAAGATTTTTAAATATTTTTTACCATAAATAATCATAAGTAAGGATTTAATGTAGGAGTTGGCGAAGTACTTATTAAATATCCTATTTTTTTTATAATCCATACCGCATGCCTGACAGAAATTATTCTCAAAAATATGGGCTTCTTGCTGAAATGAGGAAGTGCATATATATCTAAAATTATGAATTTTCAGAAAAGTTTTAATATTACTTTTCTTCAAAACCTTGAATATGCCTAAATTTGCTTTAAACCAAGTATTGTGCACTATAGCAATATCGGGCTGGAACTTTTCTATGCGTTCTCTCAGCAATTTGTTACTTTTATAATTATGGTTTGTTAAGAAAGCTATTAGATCTGATAAAATTGAAAGTTCACTATTTTCAAAATATAATGTTTCTACAATAAAAGATTTGCTCAAAGTTTCTACCTCATTTCTGACAGCAACATCCTCCCCTCCTTGGTTTCTATATTTTGTATGTATAACTAAAATTTTTTTCATCAGTACATAATCAGGATAAACAAATAGATAATTATTTGTTAACTTTATAAGTTAATATTAGATAATGAGATTGATATATTTTTTTACTTTTGACTATTCTCTTGAGACACTACGAAACTCAGGTAGTCTTGACCGTGAAATTAAATATTTTGAACATCTCAATAAGACTTACGGATACTCATTTTTCTTAGTGACTTACGGTGATAATAACGATCTGCATGTTTTAGATGAATATGATTTTATTAAAGTACTACCTTTATATTCTGTCTTTAAGAGGTGGGAGAGTAAACTTTTAAGATACGTTTGTTCTTTTTTATACCCCTTTAAAATTAAAAAAATAGTTGGAGAATTTGAAATAATAAAACAAAACCAGCTTCTAGGAAGTTGGGTGTCTATAATTTTTAAAATTATAACTCAAAAAAAACTTTTTATCAGAACAGGATATGACATGTACACATTTAGTAAATTAGATAAAAAACCTTTTCATATAACTTTTCTTTATTATGCACTGACTAAATTTTCGTTATATTTCAGTGACGTTTATAGCGTTACAAGCAGTGAAGATTTAAAAATATTGAATAAAATAAACAAAAATAAAAAAATTGAGTTAATACCGAACTGGATTGAAGACTTAAATTTTAAAGATTTTAACTTAAGGTCTTCTGTGAAAATATTATGTGTAGGAAGACTAGAGTATCAAAAAAACTACAGTTATTTATTCAATTCATTAGTTGGTAGGAGTGTTGAAATAGATATCTACGGAGATGGAAATCTCTTAGATAAACTGAAAAAACAGGCTATAGATTTAGATCTTCGAGTAAATTTCTTAGGTACATTAGAGTATCAAGAACTGAAAAACATCTATCAACAATATAAAATCTTTGTTTCCACATCATTGTTTGAAGGAAACCCTAAGAGTACTCTTGAAGCAATGTCAGCTGGTTGTGTTCCCGTTGTTTCCAAAATTCCAAATAATGTTGAAATTATTGATGATAAAAAAAATGGAATACTTTTTAATTACGATGACAACTTAGGTGAATTAATTGAAAGCTTATTTCAAGATGTAGATATCTTAAGTAAGATATCTTTCCACTCACATGCAACTATCCTTAAAAAAAATGGAATTGATGTAATTGCTGATATGGATAATACCGTAATGCAAAAACTATAATTTTTTGTATTCTATTAAGCGTCTCTCATCAGAAAGTTTAATTGTAATTTGATTGTCAATTCCAACGAAGTCTTCGGGGTTATGAGTGGAATTGATTATAGTAATTTTTTGTTTATCAATAATTGAAAAAATTAGTCTCTTAGTATCTGTATCTAGATTTGATGTAGACTCATCTAAAATCAATATGTCTATACCTGCAGCTAATGCCCTAATGAATGAAACTTTTTGCATTTGACCTGTCGACAATGTCTTATTTGAGATTTCTTTATCTAAGTCTGAGATGTCTGAATTATTAAATAATTTAAAATCCTTGATAAGTTTTTCTAATTTTTCATCATCAACAGCTTTTGAAATCCCATAGTTCAAATTATTCCTAAGTGTTGAATTTAAGATCATTGGAGTTGCACTTACATATCCAAACTTTTCAGTACTAGACTCAACTAAACCCTCGTTTGGATAAAAAATCCCTGTCAGTAAGCCAAGTAAAGTACTTTTTCCCGATCCGTTAGGTCCTGTCAGTATAGTATGTTGATTTCTAGGGATATTGAGGTTTAGATTTTCAAACATATAATTATCCATCCCAAGATATTTAAAACTAACGTCACGAACAGAAACTGCAAACTCTGAATTACTGTTCTTATTAATTTTAAAATTATTAGCATTGATATGCTTTTTATTGATTTCTATTTCATATAGTTTTTCAAGATAAACATGGAAAGATGAGACCGTATGTATATTTTTATTAAATATTCCTAAAGATTGGAATAGTCTGAGAAGTATTCCTATAAAGTCAAAGGTTAAATACTTCATAAAATCGAAAAAAACTATTAAAATTGATAATGAAAGTAGTGTAAAAAAATTAGGCATCAAATAATTTGCAGTTCCAACTTTTATGTCATTGACTCTAGAAGAGTAAAAAGTTTTAAGACTAACTTCAAAATTAGTAACTTCATCTTTAACCTTCTTAATTATTTTTATTAAAAATAGATTATCTAATACTTTCTCAATATCCTGGCTTATTTTATTTCCGGATTCATAGGCTATATGTGCAAATTTTCTTCCTAATTTAGTTAGTAATAAAGTAGGTATAAAAAGCAGTACTACTCCTGTTGTGAATATAGCAACCACTGTAAAATTAGAAAATAACAAGTATCCTGAAAAAACTACAATTTGGATGAAGCTACCAATAAAAACTGCGAGAGTTGAATAGAAGCTTCCAACTTGTGGACTTAGGTTGTTTATATAATAATATGCATCTGAAATAGATACATTCCCTCGAGTAAACACTTCATTAAGTAAATGGACTCTTAAACTTTTTTCAATATTTATTTGAAGGTTCACTGTTATTACCTTTTCAAGATAGATAAATAAAAATCTTAAAAGCACAGCAATAGGTAAATAATATAAATTGTCTAAAAAATAATTAATTATTGTGTTACTAAATTGAATTTCTTGTGAAAATATCTTTGAAAAATATAAAATAATTAATATATCAAAAAACACTAAAGCATTAGAAATTATTGCAAGTAAGAAAATTGTTTTCTTCTTATTTTTTGTCTTTGTAATTCTTGACACCTTCATAAGGTCGTCAAAGAAAACTCTAAGCTTATTAATCATTTAAATTCTTGATTCATATACATTCATGTTAAATAGATTTGAATAATTATATGTACCGTTAATTAAAATATTCTAATGTATTTTAAGAAACTACTTTTCAGTGAATAGATAACTTAAAGATGTGAGTTTTTATTTTTTATTTTATTTAACAATTTAGAAATTATTGACAGCATACTTTTAACTAAAAAACATTTTATTAATTTTATTTCTATTAACTAAATTTCGCACTTGATGAATTGATTTTATGTAATACGAACTAAGCCTTAACAAAATTTTTATGAATAGGTTTCTTTTTTTTGCAATTAAGTAGTCTTGATTTTTATCAGCCATACTTAGTAAACGACCAAAAACAGTCTCGCTATATCTAAAATCAGTACTTCCAATATTTTTATCGTGATTCATAGTAGGCTTGTTAATTTTATTTAAGTTACTATCTATATAAAATGCTGTTATTGATTCATAACTTGTAATTTTATAAATTGAATCATATATGTTTTTTTCCTTTGATACTTCGGCCTGAGGGTGTTTTTTGTGCATGTTAGAAATAATTCTTCCAATAAAATCAGTAAAGGTTTTAGTAGTTTTGTATCCAAACCTCTTTATATAGCTGGTGTGAGTATCCTCTATAACTACTATGCCGTTGTCTCGAATATTTGGAACTGCCTTGTTTAAAGTCAAAATTTGATCGTAGTAGTCGTGGCTTCCATCATCAAGTAATATGTCTATCCCATTAACTTCTTTGTGAAAATTATCCCAAAAATCTGAGTCATTTTGGCTTCCTATATATATTTCAAAACCATATTCCTCTAAGAGCTTGGCATTAGGATTTAAATCAACACCAACAATTCTTGAGTTTTTTCCAAAATATTCTTTCCACATAAAAAGTGAACCCCCGTTGTGAACACCGACTTCTACAAAAGTTATATCTTTTCCTTTAAGCTCACTAAAGATTTCTTCATAGATATAAAAATAAGACTCCCATTTATGAGACTCTAAGGGGGATTTTTTATATAAATCATATAAATGTAGGTTATTTAAATTATTCATCTCATTCATTATATGTTTAAGATAATAGGTTTTTGTATATTGGTTTAATAATTTATCGACAAAAAGAATATTTCTTTAGTAAATATTATTCTAATTTTTACTAAGTAATTGTTCTATCTAATAAAATAAATACTATCAGAAAAGATATTCAAATTTATAGAGCAATTGCAGTAATAGCCGTGATTGTCTACCACTTTAATCCAGAGTTTGTACCATTTGGATACTTAGGAGTAGATTTGTTCTTCATAATTAGTGGTTTTTTAATCACTAAACAGTTGATTAAAAGTATTGAACAAGAATCATTTGAAATAAAACAATTTTACTTTAAGAGATTTAAAAGAATCATACCTGCATTAGTTTCAAGTTCAATTTTTACTGTATCGATTGGTTACTTCAATCTATCACTAGAGCATTTTTACGAATTATTTCGTGGCCTTAAATATTCACTTTTGTTTGTGGGAAACATTTTCTTTTCACAAATAATTGATTACTTTTCGATAGATTCTGAGAGAAATCTAATTGTAAATCTCTGGAGTTTAAGTGTAGAAGAACAGTTTTATATAATTTTTCCATTTGTAGTTCTAATCGGGATAAAGATTAAAAAAATAAAAATAGTTTACTTTTTTAATCTTTGTTTGCTAATTTCCCTACTAAGTTTTAGCGAGATATTCTATGAAAAACTTCATCTAAGTAATATTTTTTTTGGTTTTGAAAAATATATATTTTATAGCCCTTTTACAAGAACTTCTCAATTTTTAGTTGGTGCAATAGCAGCTACAACAAAAATATTGAAATTAAAAAAATTAAGAAAAATAAATTACCTTTATCTAATAATCTTATCCTTTTTCTTATTTTCAGAATTAGATTTCTACAACCAGGAAATAATATCTTTACTCAGCTTTTTCTTATTGCTTAATGAAACTAGATTTGATAACCATAATCTCTCTAAATTATTTGTGCACATAGGTAATATTTCCTACTCTCTTTACTTATTTCATCAACCTATTTTGGCTGGCATCAGAAATCATAATTTCTATGCCACCATGGACTCTTCTAAATATATTGATATGGATTCTATGACTATTAAGTTAGCAATAATTTGTACAATATATGGCATCTCCTTGTTGAATTACCTATACGTCGAAGAGATATATCGAAATATTCAGACATTTTCTTTTAAAAAATTTAGATTAATTTTAGTAGCATTCACACTAATTATTTCAATCAGCATGTTTCCAAAATTAATCTCTAGTTTGTATAATCAAAATAATATTCAAGTAAATTCATTTGATACTGGATTTAATATAAAACCTGGAACTAACTACTTGAGAAATAATCAAAATCAAATTTGTATTGACCAAGATAATTTGAATCAGGCCTGCATTTTTGGAAAAGGGGACAAGGCTTTATATGTACTGGGTGATTCAACAATATCGTCAATAGTGAGTTCTCTCTTAACTGAAAACATGTTAAATAAATATACCATTGTTGAATATACCAAATCCGGTTGCTATCCAGTACTTGGTAACTGTAGTTTTAAATCTGGCCAACAATACTATGATGATGTTCTTTTTATCAAGGATTCGGTAATTTTAATGGGTGGTAACTTTAATACCAATATTTTTACGAGTGAAGCATTATTAAATACTATTGAGCTTTTGACATCAAAAAATAATGAAGTTGTCTTAGTCGGATATATACCTAGTCCTCGATTTGATGAATCAATGTATTTTAAGAAAAATAAATCCTATCTGAAATCTTTTAATGAAACTCATTATTTTGATGAATATGTGAATTATCAATCTTTTAATCAAAAAGTTGCAGACAGTAATATCTATAATTTTGATAAAGTAAGGTTTATAGATGCCTTTAATGTATTTTGCAAAGATAATTTCTGTAACTATTTCAATGAACAAGATTTTTTATTTATAGATGGTTCTCATTTATCATTCCTCGGCTCAACTAAGTTATATGAGGAATCTGGATTAATGGAAGTTTTAAATTAATTGAAAGCTATAGAAAAGTTACTAGATATTACTAATAAGAAAATTATGGAGACTTATGTCTCGGGTTAATTCAGATCTATTGGCTGATAGGTCTTTATTTTCAATTTCAATCAAAAAGTTTTCAATTTGTCCTAATAATGGTTCTTTGTAGTCAATTATAGGATGTGTTGTATAAATTTTTTCTTTGAAGCCCCCTAAATCAGTAGAGTTTAAATTCTCAATTCCTTCGTGAGCTAGTATCTCAACTGAGTTATTTGCAAGATTTGTTATGTACATAGCTCTTGAAGAGTTAATAACTAATGTTCGGACTTTTTTTTGTGATAATTTTGAGGTACTTATTATGATATTTGTCTTTTCATCTCTTCCAACGATATCTACATGGTTATGTGGGTCATTATTTTTAAAGAAAAATTCAAATTCAAATTGACTTAAATCTGTACCTATTAAAGATTGGAGAATAGAAAAATCATGTATTGATAAGTCTAATAATACATGATCTTTGTTTCTGTTTATTTGATCACTTGGAGATAATCTTTCAATTTTAATTGAATAAATATCATCAATTTTCTGTGTTTTTAAAAATTGGACAACAGGATTATACTTTTCAAGAAGACCGATTTTAATGAAAACTTCTGTTTTTTTTGATAATTCATCAAATTTTTGTAGTTCTTCAATATCTAGTGAATATGGCTTCTCAACAAGTATATGTTTATTTTCTTTTATACAGTATTCAGCAAATTTATGGTGAGAGGATGTTGGTGTTGCTATGATCAAGAGATCTGAATCGGAAATTAGTTTATCTACAGAACTATAAAATTTATAGCTTGAATGAGTATTTTTAATATTAGAATCAAATATTCCAACAAAATCAACATTGGCTAATGAACTGAGTACCCGTGCATGATTTGTACCCATAGAGCCAAAACCAATTAAACCTATTCTATGTTTCATAAAATTCCTTAATGGCCTTAATGACATAATTAATTTGTGGTTGCTTCAAGCTAGAGTGTATAGGTAGGCAAAGTATTCTTTTCTTAATGTAGTCAATATTGTCATAATTCTCTTCTTTTTCTATCCATTCGAAATTTAAATCAGTTAAAGGTTTCTTGTAATAAACAACAGTGTCAATATTTTTATGAGTTAGAAATTTAATAAGCAGATTTCGTTCTTTCAAACTATTAACTGCAATGGGAAAGTAGTTGTAAGTTTGTAAATTGTTATTGAAAAATTGTAAGTTTTTAATAATTTTTAAATTCTGATAATACTCATGTGCAATTTTTTTACGAATATTAATTTCAACATTTATATTTTTCAATTTACTGTTTAAATAAATCGCTTGGATTTCGTCTAGTCTAGAATTTTTTCCAGCAAACTTAAAATTATCTCTATCTATATGTCCATGATTCCTTAATTTTAATAAATTTTTGTAAACTGATTTACTATTTGTAACTACAGCCCCAGCATCTCCAATGGATCCAAGAGTTTTTGTAGGATAAAAAGAGAATGCTCCTACATCTCCAATTGTTCCCAGAAACTTCCCCTTAAAAGATGAGCCAAAAGATTGTGCAACATCCTCCACTACTAGTAGATTATATTTTTTTGAATACTCTTTTAATTTCGGTATATCTACAGATCCACCAAAAAGATGTACAGGAATAATAAATCTAGATTTTTCTAAAACTGATTTTTTGATTTTTGAAAAATCTATTTGTAGGGTTTGTCTATCAATATCAATCAGATATGGTGTGGCTCCTACATTATGAATTGCTTCTATTGTTGCAAAGTATGTAAAGCCAGTAGTTAGTACATAATCACCCCTTTTGATACCTAAGGACTTCAAGGCCAATTCTAAAGCATCTGTACCTGAATTAACTCCAACAACATAGTTGACATTTAAGTATTTCGAGAGGTTTGTCTCAAATGTTGTTACATGTTCTCCCAGTATAAATTTACCACTACTTAATAATTTTTGAAATGGCTTAATAAATTTTTCTGGATTATCAACTTTTGTGTTGAATAAAGAGACTTTCATGTTTTTATTCTAAATTACTTTTCTGATAACAGAAATTCTAATAAAAATATTATATTATCAACCAACTAGTATATTTTTCTCATGTAGTTTGAGTTAGTTAATAGTCAGAGTTCTATTATTTTTTGGACTAGTTCTTTTGAGGGGCTTTCATTATTGTTTGAAATAGGATTTCTATTTGATTTTTTTACGAGAAATTTAACTATTTCATCTTCCTGATATTTTGAAAGTAAAACATTTTGATTTAAAATTTCCATTTTTTCTTCTACGTCTCGCCAAAGTACAGTCGGGATGTCTAAAATTGAACATTCTTCGGCTATTGAGCCCCCATCCGTGATTACAGCCTTTGATGCATAAAGGATATTTATAAATTCCTTATAAGGTACCAACTTTTCAAGATAAATATTATTTTTCTCCAGTACAGACAAGTAATCTCTTCTTATTAATGTTTTAATAGTTATGTCATGAGTGTACCAAATGATTTTATCGAATAAATTTAATGCATTGATCTCACAAAGTAAATTAATAAAATTGTCAAATAACTTTTTATTATATATATTTTCAGTACGGTGGACTGCTATGGTAAGGTTTCTATTAATACCAACATATTCAATATTTTTGATCACAGAGTCGTAAATCGTATTTCTAGAAATCCTTATAATTTGCTTCTTGTTTTCATACTTCATAATATTCTTTTCATTTATGGAGGTATCTATACAAAGAACATCTGAATATCTTGTGACTATATTCCGCATTAATTCTTCAGGAAAAGGTTTTAAAATTTTCCCTGAAGTGAATCCAGATTCGATATGAACTATTTTTAGATTATTTTTTTTGCCAACAATCATTCCAAGAAGCGTACTAACTGTATCACCATGAACTAGACAGTAAAAAGTTTTGTTTAGTTCTTTTATTTTTTTAATCGAAAAGATAATCTTGATAAACCAAATGATCATAAATGGAATTGAGGATATGTTTTTAGAATTCTTGGATAAGTTTATTAATCTATAATTTCCATTTAAAACATCTAATTCTTTTTTAGTTATTTCTTTGTGCTGTCCCGTATCTAGAATCAAAATTGAATAGCCTTTTTCTATGAAATTTTCTAACACATATCTACATTTTATAAATTGTGCTTTAGTCCCTAAAACAAATGCTATTTCTTTAGATGAGCTATTTTTCATTTTTTACAGTTTACTTTTATCAATTATTTTCATGGGCATATCTAGTCCTCTGTAACAAAAAATATTTTCTGGTAAAAAATTTATTTTTTTCTCAACAGGGATATCAAAACTTTTTTTAATTATGTCTAAGGGTGTGTTGACGTTGAGCTGAGAGAAAAAATAGGTAGTTGTAAAAAATCTACCATAATTTACTTCCATAGGAATAACTTCTCCCTTTGAATTTTCCTTTAGATCAACACAATAAATGCCGTGAGGAGTTTCTTGTATCTCTAAAACAGACTTCAAAGAAGTCTTCTCCACATTTGGATTAGTAATTGTTCTACTAATAGAGGGGGTAGAAGATTGCCCTGAAACCATTTGATTTGCGAAAAAATATTCTACTCTCTCCCGGGCTTGTAGGTGTACCAATTCTCCTTCCCAAAACATTATCTGTACTGCAAACTCTTTTCCTGGTAGGAACTCTGAAATAATAAAATCACTTTCTAAAGCATTCTTGTTTATTTTCCAGTAATTTACCCAATTCTCAGCATCTTGAAAAGAGGTGATTGGAAGTGCTCCACTTGACCCAGCACCAATGCTTTTTCTTATCCAAGCTTTTCCTGTTGCTAATAATAACTTTTCAAATAACTGATTGTTTTTTTTAATTTCTAAATAAGTGTATGTCTGAACTGTGTTAAAAAGTTTTGACCAAATTTTATTTGAAATTTCTTTATCTTGAAAATTTAATAAAGAATCTATGTCATAAGAAAGTGATTTACAGTTTAAAAAATTTCTATTATTCGCCAAAAATTTTACTTCTTGATCTGGCTGTGCGTGAATATAATCAATATTTTCTGATTTTATTATCGAATTTATAAAATCAATTTTTTCGCTTTTTTCTGCACTATTTAATATGTGTACCTCGTCAGTGTTTGAAAAATATTTTGCATTTGGGTTTATGTCAATTCCAATCACTTTATTGATTGTTTCTTGATCAAGTTTTAATGAACTAACATAATTCCTTGAAGCATTCCCCCCAGAACCCAGGACCAAAATGTT
>Ga0213865_10001624_pt1 | contig 14554 bp, 13 predicted proteins | sample PICome_6_FD_160100 | JGI IMG/M metagenome (GOLD analysis project Ga0213865, IMG submission 160100) | Coastal seawater microbial communities near Pivers Island, North Carolina, United States - PICO282 | ecosystem: Environmental > Aquatic > Marine > Coastal | place: USA: North Carolina...
TTAGCGGGCTCTTCCTGACGATGCTAGCTTTTAGAGAATGGCATTTGCTGGTCACGATTGGCGTTTTTTTCGGTGCCGCCGCTGGCATTATAGGTTTGGGGCTAGCGGCCACGGTTGCGACGAGGTGGTTCGTAGCGCGGCGCGGGCTGGTGGTAGGTGTTTTGGCCTCTGCCTTCGCTGCTGGTCAGCTATTATTTGTTCCGGTAATGGCATGGATTACCACGGTTGCAGATTGGCGTGTCGCTTTGCTGATACCTATAGGTGGCGGTATTCTTTCCGCTATATTATTTTTGCTCTTCTCACGCAATTGGCCGTCTGATTTGGGTTTGCCCCCTTTTGGGGAGAAAGAAATTTTCCTCCCGCCAGAAAATCAGGAAATGAATATCTTTTCTACCAGCTTTCAGGTGCTGTTTGATGCGCTAAAGCACCCTGCTTTTTGGATTTTATCCGCTACTTTTATGATTTGCGGGCTATCCTCTACAGGCATTGTTGGCCAGCATTTTATTCCTTTTTGCGCGGATAATAATGTTGGCATTGTGGCGGCATCCTCTTTCCTTGCGGTGATGGGTGTTTTCAATTTTCTGGGTACTATCGGGTCTGGTTGGCTATCTGACCGTTTTGATAATTTTAAATTATTGATGTGGTATTACGGGTTGCGAGCACTCTCGCTATTCTATCTTCCCTTTAGCGGATTTGAGTTTTATACGCTTATTTTATGGGCTGTATTTTTTGGCCTTGATTATATCTCAACGGTGCCGCCTACGGTGAAGTTAACCGGGCGATATTTTGGACAGGTTAAGGGGCCAATATTATTTGGCTGGATATTTGCTGTGCATCAGTTTGGCTCTGCCATTGCGGCCTCTTCTGCTGGTTGGTCGCGCGATACCTTGCTAAGCTATGTGCCTGCTTTTATTGCTGCGGGTATATTTAGCGGTCTTGCGGTGCTGTTAATTATTCTATTCAAATTCTTGGATATGCGTGCCGGCGGTCTGCGCCCGCAAGGTTAATAATGGCCTAGCTAGCCAGACTGAATTCCAGCTCTTTATTATCTTCCTCAACGGCTTTGCGTAGCCGATACCCAATATCTGGAACCGCTGATAGAACCCGTGACCATGACGGGATAAAAGGTGTTTCCATCGGGGCATAACTAAACGCATCGCCAGCCCGCATGATGTTTTCCGCAAATAGCTCAATGGCGCGTTCTTCTTTATCAATGTCATATTCAAGGCCGTTAAGCTCTGCATCTTTTTGATAGAATCCAGCCATATCTAGGGCAATCCGATAATAGCTTGCCTTGATGGTGCGTAACGTTTCTGCACCAAAACAATGCCCCTGTGTGGCTAATTTACGGATTAACACCTTGGTTATGTCACTAGACATGCGTGACAATCCTTTGGAGGCATCATCTATCGATAAGTCTTGATGTTTGTGATCATAGGTATCTGCAAGGTCTATCTGGCAGATACGGCTGGTGGCCTGACTGCGCTGCATTTCTGATAGAATGCCGACCTCTAAGCCCCAGTCAGACGGAATGCGAAGCTCTGGGATGAGGGTTTTGCGGAAAGAAAATTCACCTGCCAGCGGATAGCGAAACCCTTTCATGAAATTCAAATAATCATTGCCTCCTAGCACTTGTTCCATGGCAAGCAAGAGGGGCGTAACCAGCAAGCGGGAGACCCGTCCATTCATTTTCCCGTTGGCCACACGCGCATAAAAGCCTTTGCAAAATTCGAAATGAAAATTTGGGTTGGCGATGGGATAAAATAGCCGTGCCAACAAATTACGATCATAGGTGGTGATGTCACAATCATGCAATCCAACCGCCTCTGCTTTGGCGCGCGCATTTACATAGCCGATGCAATACCAGACATTACGCCCCTTGCCTAATTCGGTTGGGGCCAGATTTTTGGCATGCAACTCATCATGAATAGCGCGTAGCCGTGGCCCGTCATTCCAGAGGATAGAAAAGGGCTGACGCATTTGCTTAAAGAAATGATAAGCCTGCTCAAACTCTGCGCGATTGGCCTTATCAAGGCCTATGACGATATGATTCAGATAGTTAACTTGGCTAATTTCCTGCACAATTTTGGGCAGGGCTTCGCCAGAAAGCTCTGAGAACAAGCTTGGCAGAATAAGTTCCATAGGCCGATAGCCTGAAAATAACTTCAAGTCCGCTTCCATTTCTTCTAGGCTTTTGGTGTTGAAATTATGCAATGTAGGTATCGGGCTGTTTTGTGCAAAATCACCCATAATGAATATCTCCTATATCTGAGAAGTATGTTAGCGCGGCCTCTGCTGTCTCTATCCAGCCAAGGGGGGCAGGTTGCCTCGCAATAATTTTTTTAGGGGTTATTTTATCCGGAGGTAGATGCTCGCCATTTGGCCGCGGGATGATGCAGGCAAAATCAGCCGCGTTCAGCATCGGGATATCATTATTTCCATCGCCAAAAGCGATAATAATATGGGCTGACTCATTAGCTATTTTCTGGTCAGAGGTTTTATGGCGAAACTTCTCGATGAAGGAAGCTTTATTATGCAAGCCTGAGAGACAGAAAATACGGCCGCCTTTCTGCAGGGTAAGCCCAGCACGCTCAAGATAGATATTCAAAAGGGTGAGCGCGGTCTTATCGCCGTTAAATTTCAGCAAGGCGGTATGGGAACGCGCCAAAGCCAGATCAAGGGGCGCACCGCTTAGCCCTAATAACGCGCTACATTCCTCTCTTTCCATCTCAGACAGGAACTTGCAATCCGCCTTTAATTCCACAGGAATATTGGCGTCCCAGATCTGCATTAACGCCTCTTTGGACATGCCAACAATGACATCATTCTGGTTGCTGGTCTTAGCATCCTTACAAAACCCTGCCCCATTTTCATATATGAAGGGCAAATTTACACCAAGGGCAGTGCAAAATTCTATCATCTCTGGCCGTGTCTTGCTTGAAACTGGGATAATATCAATCCCGTCTTTGATAAACTCAAGAATATCGGAACGGATGGTATCGAAACTGAAATCATTAAAATTCAACAATGTACCATCAAGATCAGTTAAAAAGATTATTTTCAAAATAGCCTCACCTTCCGCCGGTTCTCTATAAAGCAGCAAAAGGGTGCAATGTGTAAGTGTTAAATAATTGCCCCTGCGGTGCAAAAAACGCATCAGGCAAGGAGGGGCTGAATATTAGCGCCCTTTGAAAACAGGTTATTCAGTGCCAACAGACAGCACATCCCAGCAGGCGCCCATCGTGTGATAGTCAACCTTGCCAGCGGGTGATTTCCATGGCTCTATCCATTGGCCTTCGCGCGAAACGATGCGTTACCATCCGCTATTTTAAATATGCCTTCACGATGGAATTTAGGCGGGGTTTGAGTGAACTCTAATCTGTTTTTTTCCGATTATAATACAATTATTGTTGATTCCGAAAGCGCTTTCGATCTAGCGTTAACAAAAGGGGAAACTGAGGATATATAAGATGCAGCGTGTTAGCCTGAAATTTTTGGCCAAGGAGCTTGGTATTGCCGAAGGTACGGTTTCGCGCGCGCTAAATGACTATCCTGATATCAGCAAAGCCACCCGCGAGCGGGTAAAAGAAGTTGCCAAGAAATTTAACTATAAGGCCAATCAGAATGCTCGCCGCCTCGCCACCGGGGTTGCCGAAGCGGTTGCCTATCTTATGCCGCCTAATACCCATGCAATATCAGAGCCGTTTGTATCCCAGCTTTTAGAGGGGCTCGGCTCTTCACTTGCTAAGCGGGGATGGGATTTGCTGGTCGTACAGGCGAGTTCACCCGAAACCGAGGCAGAGACTGTGGAAAAACTCTCTTCCAGTGGCAGGGTAAGCGGCGTGGTTATCTCCCGCCCCTATAAAGAAGATAGACGCATTGAATTACTGAAAAAATATAACGTGCCCTTTATTGTGCATGGACGTTCTGTGAATTCAGAAGATTATGCATGGTATGATGTGGATGGTGAAAAAGCCTTTCATGACGGCGTAGGGATTCTAGCAGAGCTAGGCCATCAACGTATTGCCTTTATTGGCGCCCCAACAGACTATAATTTTGGCCAGATGCGGCTTGATGGGTATCAGCGTGGGCTAGCCACTAACAATCTGATAGTTGATGAGGCGATTATCAAAATCGTAGATATGAGCGATGCTGCTGGCGCTATGGCCACAGCCAAAATGCTGGCCTTGCCGCATCCGCCTACAGCTATTTTTTGTGCTACCGACACCCAAGCCTTTGGCGCGCTAGCTGCTATCCGGGAGCGGGGTCTAACCCCTGGTATAGAGGTTAGTGTGCTCGGCTATGACGGCCTCGATTTCGGCAAACATACAAATCCACCGCTAACAACAATGGCGCAGCAGCAATCCCGTTCGGGCGAAGAGATTTGCGACATGTTGCTAGCCATAATTGATGGGGGGAATCCTCTTGATTACCAAGAACTCCGAAGGGCGATATTAGTGCGCCGAATGAGTGTTGGCCCTGTTAGGCCGCAGTGAAGTAGTAAATCTCTTTAGGAAGAAAGAATTAAAAAGCCAACGAGTATCGGTTATTTTGTTGTGGTTTTAAAAATATCTTGTCTCCGGTCTAACTGCAGGCAGTGTAAAAGGGTAAGGGATGTTAGCTAGTCTTGATGAACAGGCAATGGCTATTTTGGCCAAGAATGATCGTGGCGGTTTTACTATTCCAACAGCGCGGCTCTATCCGTTTCAGTGGAACTGGGATTCGGTTTTTATTGCGCTGGGTCTAGCAACAATGGACGATGACCGGGCATGGCGTGAACTGGAAATGCTCACCGAGGGACAAGCGCATGATGGAATGATCCCTTCTATTATTTTCCGGAATGATGACGCAGATTATTTCCCAGGTCCAAATATCTGGCAAACTAGAAACGGCGCCATAAATGGTACTGGTATTTCTCAGCCGCCGGTCTTGGCGAGCACGGTTGCGCATTTTGTCAAAGCTCAAGGCGATAATGGACTTAAACGGGCAAAAGCATTACTTCCAAAAATACTTGAATGGCATAGATGGTGGCATGATTACCGCACACCTGAAGCAGTGGATGTGGTCTGTACTGTGCATCCGTGGGAGACTGGCCGAGATAATTGCCCGGACTGGAAAATTGGCCTGCGTAATATGGAAATCGACCCCAATTTGGAAACCTATCAACGCAAAGATATTGAACATGCAGACCCTGATGAACGCCCCTCTCAAGAAGAATATGATAAATATATCTCGATCGTAAAATTTGGGCGGGATAATGGCTGGGACCAGCGGCTATTGACCAAAAAAGGCCCGTTCTTAATGGCAGATCCAGGGATTTTCTTTATTCTGCTTCGTGCCGATCGGGATCTGCTTTGGCTGGCACAAAAATTAGGTGCAGATGAGGCGGTAGTAGAAATCACAGCATGGATTAAACGTGCTGAAGCGGGGGTAGATTATTTCTGGAATGACGAGCTTGGCGCGTTTTGCGCAAGAGATGTACGTAGCGGTGTTTTCTCTGATGGTTTTTCAAATGCAAGTGCTTTATGTTTTTATGCTGACGCTGGCAGTGCTGAGCAACGCAGGAAAACCCTTGCCCATATGAGCCGTATTTCCACGAAAACCCAATATGGACAATCTAGCTGGGACCCGGACGCGCCGTTATTTGAGAGCCAGCGTTATTGGTGCGGCCCGTTATGGTGCCAGATGAACTATATGATCGCGCAGGGGTTACGCGAGCAAGACGAAGTAGAATTAGCTGAGAAAATGCGTCAGGATTTGCGCAAGGTTATTGAGCTATCCGGATTTTATGAATGTTTTGACCCGATCAGTGGCGCCGGATGTATTGGCCATGATTTTTCTTGGACTGCGGCGTTGTGGCTGGCGTGGGCGGGGCCATCATCTGTGCAGAGCTCGGCCACATGATGGCAATGGCTGGCATAATAAAGCTCGGGCATAAGGAGAGCGACTATGGGCGCGATTAAGCTTGAAAAGATCGAAAAATAGTTTGGTGATGTACAGGTCATCAAGGGTGTTGGTCTGGAAACAGATGATGGCGAGATTGTCGTTTTTGTCAGCCCTTCAGGATGCGCTTTGAAATTGCCAAGTTCCACGAAAAAACTAAAAGCGACGATGGTCCATGTTACGCACGGTCAAGTTGATGCAATGACACTGGCAGGCCAAACGAGCTTTTCTTTTTTATGATACTTTAGATTTGGTCTTAATTTTTTCACTGCGTTTCAAAATAAAGAAGGAGGCTCCAATTAAAATTGCGGTGCCGAGGAAAAAAGAGGACGTCAGGGTTTCATTAAAAAATAGCACACTTGCGCCAACACCAAACGGCACCGACAAATAGCGTAATGGCGCGAGCACACTTGCAGGGGCCAGCTTATAGCTATGGGCAAGGAAAAATTGCTGAAAGCTAGACATCACACCAATAATGCACAAAATCAGCACTATATTTTCAGAATTCGGCATCGGGATATCAAGGTTTAAACAAACGCCAAAAAATACTGCTGCACCAGTAATATTATACCAAAGCGCGGTTGTGGAGGGATGGTCGGTCTGGCCAAGACGGCGCAAGGTTAACAGCATCAGCGCCCCAAAAAACGGTGAGGCAATGCCTAGCAAAACGCCCTTATTAAACCAATTCGAATTAGAGGGATCAACAATCAAAACGGCCCCCAAAAATCCTATCAGCACCGCTATGCGACGACGCCAGCCGACCGTTTCGCCCAGTAAAATAGGCGCAAGAAGCGTTACAAAAATAGGGATGGTTTGCAGAAGCGCGGTCATTTTAGAAAGGTCGATGGTTTGCAAGGCCCCAAACAAACAGCCAAAACTGCCAAGCCCCATAGCAGAGCGCAAGGCAAGTTTGGCTTTATCTTGAACGCGGAAGGCAGCCGCACCTCGCTGGAAAGTGGCGGTCAGCAGCAATAGGGGAATACAAAGCAGATAGCGGAAAAATAAAATCATAAAAACAGAGATGTCATTGGCGATGAACTTAACCATCGCAGCAATAGCAACCGTGAATAACACTTCACCAATAGATAGGGTGACCCCTAGCGGCAGGTTCAAGGCCAGATCGCTATTGTTATTTTGTTTGGCCATGCAGACACCTGCTACTTTTTGGATAAAATTTTCTTATAAGATATAGCTTATAGACAAGTTGCCCTATTGGATAGTTATGGGCGGAAATATGTAAAGATGGTCTTGAAGCGATAGGCGCACTGAACTTGGCTGCGAAGGTTCTATCTGCTAACTCTATGACGATAATTTATCTGTCTAAAAGAGAAAGAATTAAAAAAATGCCAGAATTTAAAATCGCATCTATTCCCGCAGACGGTATCGGTCCAGAAGTTATTGCTGCTGGCATTAAAGCGCTAGAGGCTGTGGTGGCGCGCAATCCTGAAAACCAATTTTCATTTACCCATTTCAACTGGGGTTCAGATTATTACAAGCAACATGGCAAAATGATGCCAGAAGATGGCCTAGAGACCTTAAAAGGCTTTGATGCTATTTATTTTGGCGCGGTTGGTGCTCCAGATGTTCCTGATCATATCACATTATGGGGTCTGCGTTTGCCGATTTGTCAGGGGTTTGATCAATATGCCAATGTGCGCCCAACAAAAATTATACCGGGCATTTCCTCCCCCTTGCGCGGGGTTGGCGTAGGCGATCTGGACTGGGTAATTGTCCGTGAAAACTCAGAAGGGGAATATTCTGGCCATGGTGGGCGGGCGCATAGAGGCATGCCAGAAGAGGTCGGCACAGAGGTGGCTATCTTTACCCGCACTGGGGTCACCCGTATTATGCGCTATGCGTTTCAAATCGCCGCCTCTCGGCCACGCAAGCAGCTAACGGTAGTAACAAAGTCAAATGCGCAACGTCATGGCATGGTAATGTGGGATGAAATTGCCGAAGAGGTAGCCGCAGAATTCCCAGATGTTACATGGGATAAAATGCTGGTAGATGCGATGACCGTGCGGATGACATTGCAGCCAGAAAGTCTGGATACTATTGTTGCTACCAATTTGCATGCGGATATTTTATCTGATCTAGCTGGTGCGCTTGCGGGAAGTATTGGGGTTGCGCCAACCGCTAATATTGACCCTGAAGGCCGGTTCCCATCTATGTTTGAGCCTATTCATGGCTCTGCCTTTGACATTACCGGTGAGGGTATTGCTAATCCTGTTGCAACCTTTTGGACAGGGGCCCAGATGCTGGAACATCTCGGCTTGCCAGACGAGGCAGACCGGTTAATGGAAGCTGTAGAAGAAGTTTGCCGCGAGGGTATCATGACACCAGATGTTGGCGGCGATGCAAATACAGAACAAGTAACAGATGCGGTGTGCGAGGCGATACGCGCGAAAAATAGCTAGCACGCCCTTCTTTAAAAGAATCTCATATCTGTGGATTGCCATCTGTATTTCTGGGCCTAGTTTTTATAAAAGGCGGATGTTATGGATCAGCAAGATGCAGACAAGAGGCGGTAGTGAAAATAAACCCAGCAGATGCGCTAGATGATGCCGCGATAAGCGAGATTATTGAAATGGCTCTATCTGATCATACCAGCTTCACCCAGATCAGAAGCTTGTATGGTTTGCGTGAAAAAGAGGTGAAAAAGCTGATGCGTAGCCGCCTGAAATCAGGTAGCTATAAGGTTTGGCGCGCGCGCGTACGCAGCTTTTCAGACCGCCGCGCTACCTATAAATAGGCCAGTTAATGGCCGCGAAGACACTCTCTATCCTCTGGTTTAAGCGAGATTTGCGCGTTGCAGATCACGCCCCGTTACAGGCTGCATTGGCTAGCGGCCATCCTATCTTGCCGCTTTATATCATGGAGCCAAATTATTGGGCGCAAGACAGCTCTTCCTCACGGCACTGGCAGTTTATTCGTGATTGCCTGACAGAGTTGGATAGCACGCTTACTGCGCTTGGCCAGCCGCTGATCTTTCGCATTGGCGAGGCTATAGAAATATTCACTGACCTGTCAAAAACTTATCAAATTTCTGGTATTTATGCGCATCAAGAAACCGGGACAAGCTGGACCTATGAACGCGATAAGCAAATCATCACCAGCTGCCGTAATGCAGCTATTCCTTTCCATGAATTTCCAAGCAATGGCGTCGTGCGCCGCCTTAATGACCGTGATAAATGGGGCGCCATTCGCGCAAAACGAATGCAAGAACCGCTTACCGCCGCCCCTCAATCGCTTCAATCTATCGGGCCTTGCCCGTCAGACCGATTGCCTGAACCAAGCAATGCGTTAATTCGCAATCAGATCTCCGGTAGAACTCAGAAAGGGGGGCGCAAATCAGCAAAGCGTCTGCTAGCCGCCTTCTTATCCGATAAAGCACAAGGGTATTTGCCGCATATTTCCAAGCCCGGGCAGGCGGGCGCATTTAGCTCGCGCCTATCTCCGCATTTGGCGTTTGGCAGCCTATCCGAGCGGGAAGTTTTTCACGGTGTATCTGATTATTTAAATACCGGCAAAGACAGGCTTTCGCGTGCCGCTCTAAAAGGGGGACGGTCTGTCCTAACTAGGCTTTCTTGGCGTAGCCATTTTATTCAAAAGCTGGAAGATCAGCCAGAAATTGAGATACGCTGCATGCATCCAATGTTCGAAGAGATGCGCCCGAAAACCCCAGATGAGGGGCGGCTTATCGCATGGTCAGAAGGCCAGACAGGATATCCTATAATTGATAGCTGTATGCGCTGTGTGAAACAAACAGGCTGGCTGCCATTTCGGATGCGGGCCATGCTGGTTAGTTTCGCAAGCTATCATCTATGGCTAGATTGGCGGGCAACTGCGCCTGTATTAGCACGCTATTTCACTGATTTTGAGCCCGGAATTCATTATAGCCAATTTCAGATGCAATCAGGGGTGACAGGCATCAATACTATTCGGATCTATAATCCGGTAAAACAATCTTATGATCATGATAAACAAGGCGTGTTTATTAAAAAATATGTGCCTGAATTAACGCGCCTGCCAGAACAATGGGTGCATGAGCCGCATCGCATGTCAGCAGAACTAAGCCAACGATTTGGGGTAGAGATAGGAACGGACTATCCCTATCCGATTGTGGATAATGCGGCGAGCATTCGGGAAGCTAAAAGTAAGATGGCTGAACATAAACGCCATCCCGAATTTGGCGCTATTTCTGCTGCTATTTTTCAAAAGCTTGGCAGTCGCAACCGCCCGCCCACTTCGCGCAAGCCAAAGCCTGTTCAAGCGCGCCAGCAATTATCCCTATTTTAATTTCACCTTTTTTAAAATAAAAAAAGCGGTGCTGGCGGGGGCTTAATATCGCCCCCCTGCCAGCTTGTCGCGCAACCGGTAATAGGACATCGCCAGTGGCATAAACCAAGGCTCGCCAGAATAAAAAGGCAGGGTGCGCATCGGCATTTCTGCAAAATTGGAAGCAAGCGCTTGCGGGTTATCGGCTGCCTCGTCAGCGTTATTGATTTCTGGATTGGCGAGGATCATAAGGGCTGCTTTGCGCCCTAGCCAATGCGCCCATACCGTGCCTGAGCCGCAAAATCCGGTTGGATAGATAATGCCATCATGCACAGCTAGCTTTGGCATCTGGTCAAAGGGAAAGACGACATTCCCTGCCCAATAATGCTCAATTTTAGAGCCTTTAAGTTCGGGGAAAATACCCGCAAGTCCTTGATGGAGCCTTGCTTGTGCCACCGCATCTTGTTTATGCATGCGCCGCCCACCCAACAAAATACGCTGTCCATCTGGTGTAGGGCGATAGTAAAATCCCACTTCCTTATCCTCACCAAACATAGAACGCTTTGGCATCAGGGATTTGACAAAATTACTACCCAGCTTTTCGGTAACAATAATCTCGGATATCACCGGAACTAATCTCTTTCGCAGCCAAGGCTGGGCTTTGTCTGTATAGCCATTGGTGGCCGATATCAAATGCTCTGCATGAATGCGCCCCTTGCTGGTTTCGATATCAAAGCCAGCCCCTTTTCGGGTAATGTTTTTCACGGCGCAATGGGAATGAATAGTAACGCCGGCCGCCAGTGCAAGGCGGCGTTTTTCATGCAGGAGTTTGGCTGGATGAATGCCGCCAATATCTGGACGGAACAGGCCAGCACGATATGCAGATGAGCCGATATAGCTTTGCAATTCCTCTGCTTCAATCAGGCGTGGGGCAATATTATACCGCGCTGTAAATGCGGTGTTTTCTGCCTCAATAGCGGCTTTGTCAAAGGGCTTGCTCATGCCTACAAGACGGCCATGAAGCTGAAAACCACAGGCTATTTTTTCGCGCTTAATAAACTGATATAGCGTGGCTCTGGCCGCAGCCGCTTCATCGATAAAGCTATCGGCTTTTGCACGGCCAAAACGCTGTGCTAGCTGGGCGCGGTTATAGCGAATATTGCCGCTGGTGATACCGCCATTTCGGGTTGAGGCACCAAATCCTATCGCCTCTTTTTCAAAAATAGTAACCTGCCGCCCTGCTCTAGCAAGGGTGATCGCGGCAGATAAGCCAGCAAAGCCGCAACCAATAATGGCGATATCTGCTTGGCTAGACCAGCGCCCATCCTCACTTGTCTGAGGCGGGGCTTCGGCCCACCAATAACACCCCGCTTCTTTTGCTTCTGTCATGCCCAGCCTCACAGGCAATTTTTTCGTTTATATAACCTTATCGCGCATCGGTGGCTGCGTATAGGTGATGGACAGATATTCAGCGGGTTAATTTACTGTGATGCTGGTATCGGTAGCCTCTGCTTCATAGGCATAGACAAACACGCCGACATAGTGATTTTCAGAATAGGCAAGCGAGTCTTTCAACTCCCCTAATGTAATTTTTGCCCGCTCTTCAAATTTACGCACATCCTCACTACTAAGGAATTTGGTTTGAATGGTTACGCTGCCGCATTGACCAAGCGAGATATTTAGTGCCTGCATATTGCAGGTGACAATCAGCTTGCCAAAGCTATCAGAAAAATAAGAAGCTGCAATTTTGGCTTCTGCAACCGAAGGGAATTTCAAATTATAGACTTTTGCATACATGGCTAATTCAACTGTGAGAGCATATCGTCAAGCATCGAGGCGGCATCCTCACCCGTAACTTTGACGCGGTTAAAGGTGCGTGGCTGGATTTTCATTTTTTCCTGCAAATGTCGACCTTCATCTGTAAGCAAGGGCTGGCTATCAACAAGCTGCACAAGCCCCAGCTTTATCAGCGCATCTAGGTGAATAGTGTCTGCTGGCAATTCCGCAGATAGAGATAAAAAATATTTGAAATCATCAATTTTTAGATCTGGGCAATGCTGCTGGAAAGCCTGCAAGGCTTCTAGCATTTTAGCAGAGGTAAGCTGTTTCTGCTCGGTTTGCAAATCCAGTAAAAAAGCAATATTTTTCGTGATTTTTTGGATGAGTGGGATCACGTCTTTCGGGATAGCACGCGGCGATTTATGAAGCATGCATAAGGTGCCAAGCGCATAGTTATCGCGGTTCACAACGGGGAAACCTGCATAGCCTATCCAAACAGCGCTACCATCCAGAATTTTCGGGTGGTTTTTCCAATGCGAATCCTCTCGCAAGTCTGGCATCAATAATGGGTCTGGGCTTAATAGGACATAAGAGCAAATATTATTAGCATCGCGCATGCCTTTATTGCCAGCCACGAAATCATCTCTGCCAGAGGCCGCCATAGCGCATTGCATCTCGCCGTCAAACAGAGAAAAAGAAGCGCTATCAAAGCCAGTAATATCCTTGGCAAGATCGCAATAAATTTGGAATAATTCAGGCTTGGGGTTTGCCACTAGCCCGGTGCGAACAACCGCCTGTGCGCGGCGTGCCTCATTAGCTGGTCTGGGTGCAAGTGCTCCGGTCATCTGTAAATCCTCTACATTTCCTGTGAAAAGCTTACGTTAACTAGGCTAAATCAACAACAGACTTATCTTTATTAGCAAATACTACAGGCGGAAAGTTTGGCTGATTGAGCAGGTAAGTCTCGAAAAAATAGGCAGATTTTTGAAGCGACCTATCTAAAAGATTTTTGCTGATATGGCCATCTTTTAGGCAAATCATGCATGGCCCCCCTATCTTGCCAGTTTGATTCTCAGCAAGGAAGTTAGGGGCAAACAACAATATTGCCGATATGTTTTTTGGTCATGAAGGCGCGTTGGGCTGCATGTAATTCAGCTAACGGATAGGTGGCGGCAAGCAATGGTTTGACCACGCCAGCTTCAATATAGCTGACCAGCCGCGGCATAATTTCCAGCCCAATTACTGTAGAGCCGGTGAAGGTCAGGTCGCGCAAATAAAGGGTGCGCAGATCTAATTCTGCCATTGGCCCCGCTATTGCCCCAGAGCAGGTGTAGCGCCCGCCCCGCTGCAGATAATCTAGCAAATATGGCCAAGCAGGCCCGCCCACCACGTCGGCTAGAACGGTGATTTTTTCTATTTCCAGAGCTTCTTTTAAAGATGTTTCCAGGCCCGCCCCCCCAGAATGATTATCAGAACCATTATGAGCATCATTAGGGGACAATGTGGCACGCGGCAAAACGCGGTCTGCCCCTAGGGCTAAAAGCGCCGCTTCTTTATCAGGGCTGGTCATGGCAAGCACCCGCGCGCCGCGATGTTTTGCCAGCTGTACCAATGCACTGCCCACGCCGCCAGATGCGCCGGGGATTAAAATAGTATCTGTCTTGGATAATTCTGCGCGGCTTAGCATGCCCTCTGCTGTAGAATAGGAGCAGGAAAAGGTTGCCAATTCCGCATCTGAAAGGGCGCTATTAACCGCTATCGCATTCTGCTCTGGCATCACGGTATATTGCGCAAAACCCCCATCACATTCAGAGCCCATATAGCCAGTTTTGTTTTTATCAGCTGGCGCATCAGGGTCGCGCAGCCAGCAGTCAGACAAAATGCGCTGGCCAATACGCGCCCTGTCAACACCGGCCCCTACCGCTACAATATTGCCGCATATATCGGCGCCTTGAATGCGCGGAAACGAAATGGGTGCCCCGCCCCAAGACGGGTCTGCATCATCAATTTTATCATGACCGCCAGCTTTAGTAGCGGTACTAACGGCCTTTGAATACCAGCCAGCGCGTGTATTTACATCTGTATTATTCAGCCCACACGCCCCGACCTTCACCAATACTTGCCCTGCCGCAGGGGTGGGGCAAGGCCAATCTGTATGAAATACCATCTGATCCATATCGCCATGCCCCATTGTCACCATGGCTTGCATAGGTGTGGGGGGCGTGATGCTTGGCGTATCGCTCATGGCTTTGATGTCCTTGCTGTTCGTATTTTTAAAAGATTCGGCGTGCGGTTTTAGTTGCCGAAACACCCTATCAGCCTTGCAGATGCTGCGCAATTCACCGCTTTCTATGCTCAAAGGATAGATGCGGTGAAGAGTTAATCTTGGCTTTATTCTTCCTTCTTGCCTTTTAGATAGTCTGGCTGCGGGGTGTTCGCAGAATAGCCTGCCATTGTATCGGCATGTTCTGATGCGGTTATATCGCCAAGATAAGGGGCTTTGGTGCGGGTAAATACTTCGCGGTTTAGATCAAACCAGAAGCTAGGCGGATCA
>Ga0213865_10001629_pt1 | contig 14540 bp, 19 predicted proteins | sample PICome_6_FD_160100 | JGI IMG/M metagenome (GOLD analysis project Ga0213865, IMG submission 160100) | Coastal seawater microbial communities near Pivers Island, North Carolina, United States - PICO282 | ecosystem: Environmental > Aquatic > Marine > Coastal | place: USA: North Carolina...
AACGTCAAGCGCTCTAAATAATTAAATTTTAATGACCCAACAACCAAGCTCCCATCCCAATCAGCATAGGCAGAATTGTGAACAAAAGCCATTCCAGAGGGTGCAATAGAGGGGATCCAATAGTATAAAGGTTGTTCCATTCCAGGAAGTGCCTTGTCTTTGGTAATCACTGTACCCGTATAGTTTTTACCATAAGTGATCTTTGGCCACCCATAATTTTTGCCGGCTTGTATGATATTGATTTCGTCTCCGCCTCTAGGTCCGTGTTCGTGAGTCCAAATCTCACCGGTTACGGGGTGTTTGGCCATCCCTTGTGGATTTCGATGCCCGTAGGAGTATATAGCTGTTTTTGCGTTTGAAACATCTACAAAAGGATTGTCTGTAGGTGGTTTGCCGTTATCCGTTAATCGATATACTTTTCCACCGTCTCTCGTAAGGTCTTGGGGATTCACGTCTCGATTCCCACGATCCCCGATGGTAAAGTACAAATAACCATCATTGTCAAAAACAATTCTAGAGCCAAAATGAACGCCTTTTTTGGTATTTGGTTTTGCTTTATATAGAAGGGAGACATTTTTCAGTGTGTTGTCTTTTAAAACTGCACGGTAAAGAGCAGTGTTTCCACCAGATTCATCAGAATGCAATGATGAAGATTGAGTAAAATAAATGGTGTTATTGTCTATATAATTTGGGTGTATCGCAATCCCCATAAGTCCACCTTGTCCACGAACGTAGGTTTTGGGTACATTTTGAATAATGGTTTTTTGACCATTTTGAAAATGAATGAGCTGACCCTTTTTTTCCGTGATCAGTAAGCTGTTGTCAGGAAGAAAAGCCATTCCCCAAGGGATTTCCAAATCAGGTACGATCACTTCGATGGTGTAGCTTTTATGGTCTGGAGTTGAGATGGTAACGTCAGGTTGACCACAAGCGAAAAGGACTTGTAGAAGGAAAAAATAAGAAAAGTATCGGGTCATCATAATTTTCAAAGAAACAAAAAAACCTAACTTCATCAAAGTTAGGTATCTGCTTGTCGGGATGACAGGATTTGAACCTGCGACCCCACGCACCCCATGCGTGTGCGCTACCAGGCTGCGCCACATCCCGAAAGGATCAATTTTGTCGGGGTGGCAGGATTTGAACCTACCACATTTTACTCTGTAAAATCAGAGTAAATCTCATTTTTTTTGATGAAAATCCATCATTTTGGGTACTAAAAGTACCCAAACTATTTTTTATTCGTTTATCAGTATTTAAATGAACATTCCCAAAGGGTTGACAAATGTAATATTTCAAATTTAATAATTGACTAAATCAATAAATAAACATTTTAATTAATACAATTTCTTTCGTTTTCTTTTACTCTTTTTTATACGATTATAGTATTTGTCATAATTTTATAAATTTGGGTTGAGAAAAACTAAACAACGAAAAATATCTTATGGACTTAATTGAAAACAATTTATCATCTTTAGAAGGTTATATTAAAGATCTTAACAATGTTATAAAATGTAAAAATATTAGTGAGTTAACTAACTTGTTAAGTCATAGTTCAACATATTTCGTTGGGGGAGAAGATTTTGGTCTAGATGAAGTAAAAACATCTCTAAAGAATAAAGGACTCAAGACTAATAAGGATATGATAATAAATTATATATGTTATAATAATCTATCCTATAATATAAAATATGTAATTGAAGAGGATATTAATGTTTTTAATAATTTACATCAACAAGATGAAATAAATAAATTTAGAAATGACATAGATAGAAATAATAAATCTCTTTACATTTCAATGTGTCTTGAAAATATTTTAATTGTTTGTGACATAATTGAAACAATATGGGATAAAAATAGCATTAATGAAATTTCCAATATTAACGACTTAGTTTCAAAAGGAAGTAAATCGGTTAGTTGGATGAAGAATAACGAAAGTGTAATGAGATTTTATAATAATGGTAGTGAAAAAACTTGGAGATTTAGATTCATTCAACAACTTGGAATTCAATTGGAAAAACAAATTTCACTCATAAAAGGAATTATTTAAAACTCTAGATTGATTTTGCTTTTTGTCCTTACAAGCAAAATTTGTAGACTTAAAAAAATCAGGTAGAATATATTTCTCATTTTATATTTTTTTCAAAGCTAAAATTTAATTTCTTAAGGCAACTAAAGTCAATAATGTATTTAGTTATGCTGCAACTTTGAATAATAGGGGGAGCAACTTATAATGATATAACCGTTATACTGTTAAAGTGTAGCGGTTTATTTATATTTTTATATTATCAAATTAACCTTTAATAATTCATTTATGAAACAGTCACTTAATCTAGTTTACTTTACAAAACATAGGTATTAATTAAAATTAGATTTTGACATAACTATTTTAAGAAAATGTTCGCCACCTTATGAAGGTCATTCATTTGATGAGTTAAAAAATTATTTGTTTAGAAATGTTTTTGGTGGTGATGACGGAAGTATCCTCGGACATGTTACAGTGGATTATAAGTGGCTAGAGGAAAACGAAAGCATTCTAAAAAGTTGTGAGTTTGAAAATGGACACACATTGTATGATGAATTAGATCTTGATCACATCATCTACAGAGAACAAGAACCACCTTTTGTTAAAATCAATTAGGATGAGTCATGTGGTTCCTGAACCCATAAATGGGTCTAACACTACATCACCTTCATTTGAACTCTGAAGTATCGGTAGAATCATTATTTCTTCAGGGAAAGGTGCTGGGTGTTCCCCTTCAATATCTAACTTCTGTTAGATTTAACAAAAGTTAATTCGTTGATGATGAATAAATAGGTTCTATGATTTAAGGAAACCACTAATAACCTCACTGATATTCTTCGAGAGAGTAGATTTAGAATTTTCAAATGAATATGACTTTGGGATTAATTTGTTTGACTTCAGTATTGATTTATAATACACTTACTCATTGACAAAAGACGATTTAACTTATCTCCTTTCCGATTTTTCCAAACAACGAAATATTTTTCACTCAGAGTCAGATTTTCAACTTGAGTTTGGAATGTACCTTAAAAAAAATCATTTTGAAGTCAGATTAGAAAAAGGATTTAAACAAATTGAATTATACAATAAAATTGAACTTGACATTGAGCTAAACGGATGTATTGCCATAGAGTTGAAATATAAAACATCATACTTTAATGAAGAAGTTGAGGATGAATTTTTTGAATTAAAACAACATGGAGCAACTAATTTAGGAAGGTTTGATGCAATTAATGATGCTCGAAGAGTGAAATATTTAAAAGACTCCATCAATACTAAAATAAATAAAGGGTTTACAATTTTTCTTACTAACGAGTCTAATTATTGGTCAAATAACGCCCAACGTACAATGTCAAAAGATTTCAACCTCACAGAGGATCGTGTCTTTAAGAAAGGTGAAATTTTAGATTGGAAATCTAGATCACCAAATATTAAATCTGTATCTAAAAAAAGGATATACCCTTTTGCTCCAATTAATATTGATTTCAATGATGTAATCAAGTGGCGTGAGTTTTCAAAAATTGAGTGCAACAAATCAGGTAGATTTCGTTTTTTTGTGTTAGATGTTAATAATTAATTGGAACTAATACCCCTTCAAATCATACCCTACAAAACTCCTCCACAACTTATCACAAACTCTTCCAGTAGTTCCACTTCCCATAAAAGGGTCTAATACTAATTCAATTTCTGTTAGATTTAACAGAAGTTATTTCCAAGATGAGGTTTATTGTAACCGAGAAAGAACTTTTCACTTAAACCCTAATCGGAGTGGTTTTTATATTTGGGTTAGTTTTTTCTAACTATGGGAAATGATAGGTTAATTATATGTATAAATAGGATGATTATGATTTAATAATGTATTTTTCAGCATCTTTTCCTGTGAATTTTTCTTTTGTCTTAAGTTTATAAACGGCTTTGTAATCATCTACACACATTTTAAAAACACTATCTTCATCTAATTCGTAATCTTCGTCCCTTGCTAATCCTATATACTTATTAGCTAAATCTTTAACTTCTATTATATGTTCTAACATTATACCTTTTCCACTAAATTTTCTTTTTATGGAAGAAAAATATGTTGGTATTTCATCAATACCTGTAAGTTTTTTAACCTCTGGTGAGGTTTTAGTTGGTAGGTAATTATGCACAAACACTCTTAAGTCATTTGAAAACTTTTTCCTGATCACTGATTCTGTTCCCTTCATCAATTTTTTACGTAACAAATACATATTGGTATACATAATATTATTTTCAGAATTTTTCATATGATGACAACATGGCATAATTATTATACCAAATATTTAAATCGTAATCGTTTAGGGTATAAAATACGTTAATTAAATTTCGTATTCCTTGATATATACAGTAGACGAAACCCTATCACCTTCAAAATTATCAAATTCAAATTTACTCCAAGAACAAGAGTCATCTATACTGCCTGAATCTACAATTTCAGCGTTGTCAAATTTTTCATACGCAAAATCGATAACTTCGCTTTCAGATTTGAATAAACCAAACAAGTTGTCTTCTCCCCACTCATCAGTGTAACCAACAAAAATTTTCATAAAAGAAATTTATTACACTATAAAAATAACTATTTTATTTTTTTATAAAAAAATCATAATAAAATTTTATTTGATTAATTTATTTAATCTTGGAACTTACTCATTCAAGTACACTAATTATATCTTCAATTGGTTTCCAACCTAACTTATCTAAATCTTCATTTTTTCTAAAATGAAATAAACTATTTCTAATTCTATTTGTTTCTGTTAGATCTTTCATAAATTTATTTTTGTTTGATACATCTTTTATTGTTAATGTATCCCATCTCTTAGAGAAGATTAGATTCATATATAAGTTAATTTTTTTTGTTAAATTTTAATAAGCTTAACTATAGTCAAAAATTTAAGATTGTGATAAATTCAATTTAAAAGTTATTTTGTATTTTTTTAGATAAATGAAAGAAATAGATTTAAACAATAAAAAATGAAAATAATTTATGTAGATCTTGATGGTGTTGTAGCTGATTTTGATAAAGGAAAAAAAGAACATCCTCTTGGAAGTGTTACACCATATAAGGGAAGACCAGACAAATTACCTGGAGTCTATGAAAATCTAGATCCTATTGAAAACTCAATAGAATCTGTAAACAAACTTATAAATAGTGATTTATTTGATGTTTACTTTCTTTCAACAGCTCCATGGGATAATCCCGATGCGTGGACACACAAAAGATTATGGATTGCAAAATATTTTGATGAAAAATTAATTCGAAAAAGATTAATACTCTGTCATCATAAACAACTCATGATTGGAGATTATTTAATTGATGATAGAAGATTCAATGGAGCGTCAGAATTCAAAGGGGAATGGATTCATTTTGGTAGTGAAGATTTTCCCAACTGGAATAGTGTTTTAAAATACTTGAATGTTGAATAAGGATAGATTCTTAACTAAATCAAGATTTAAGGAGGGATTAGAATGTCCAACAAAACTTTATTATTCTAAAAATCCCGAATATCAAAATAATCAACTTGATGACCCTTTTTTAGAATCCTTAGCTGAGGGGGGATATCAAGTTGGTGAGTTAGCTAAATTCTTAATTTCTGATCAACCTTATATTGATGATATAACTGTAGAGAGTTTAGATTACCAAGAGTCCATTCAATCAACTAATGAAAAATTAAAAAATAAGTTTGCTTCAATAGCTGAACCTGCATTTCTTTATAAAAACTTGTTTATAAGAGTAGATTTACTTCAAAAAAAGGATGATGAGATTAATATATATGAAGTTAAATCGAAATCATGGGGATACGAAGGTGTAGATGATGAGGAATTTAAAGTATTTATAAAAGAGTATAAAAGAGGTGAAAATAAGGGTAAAAGGGTAATAGATCCCAATTGGAAATTTTACTTGTATGATATAGCATTTCAAAGATATGTTGTTAGAAATCTATTTCCTGAAAAGAAAATAAACACCCATCTTGTTTTAGCAGATAAACTTTCAAAAACTTCAATAGAAGGTTTAAATCAGTTTTTTAAGATTGAAAATAATAATGGAAGAAAATCTGTAAACGTAAAGAAGAGTTTAAATATCACGGAACTAGGAACACTTCCTCTTAAAGTTGTAAATGTAGATCAAGTATGTGATTTTATTGAAAACACTGAAATAGAAGGAAATAGTTTTGTAGATCATATAGAACATCTTTCAAACCTTTACAAACTAAAAATTAGAGATTGGAGAAAAGTAGATCATAATTGTTTTAAATGTCAATTCCGTAATGATTCTTATTTTGGATTAAAAAGTGGTTTTCATGAGTGTTTTAAAAACTCTGGTTTTAACCTAAATGAAGAATCAAATTTAGTTGAAAGAATATGGAGGGGAACAAAAAAAGAAACTGATCGAGGAAATTTTTTAATTAATCAGGTAAATGAAGAAGAGTATCTAAATAATGATATTGAGGATGAAAATGGGATGTCAACTTCATTTAGACAGTACATTCAAATTAAAAAAGATAAAGAGAAAGATAATACTCCCTATTATCATGAGTTTTTGAGTGATATTATTGAAGGACTAGAAAAACCATATCATTTTATAGATTTTGAAACAAGTGGAGTAGCAATCCCATTTCATAAAAACAGATCTCCTTATGAATCGGTTGCATTCCAATATTCTTATCATCTTTTTGATGATGATAAAACTGAACATAAAGGGGAATACATAAACACCCAACCTGAGTTTCCTAATTATAGTTTTATTAGATCATTAAAGAATGAATTTTCTCCAAATTTAAAAGGAACCATCTTTAGATATCATAATCATGAAAATACAATCTTAAATAAGATTTATACTCAGTTGATAAATGAATCCTCTATTGAGGTTCCTGATAGAAATGAACTTATTGATTTTATAAAAGAAATTTCACAACCAACTCAAAGTAATAAAGGAGAATGGAAACCATCAAATAATAATATGGTTGATTTATATAAATTGATTGTATCACTTTATTATTCTCCATTTTCTAAAGGATCTAACAGTATAAAACACATATTACCATCAGTAATTAATGATTCATCATTTCTAAAATCAAAATACTCTAAACCTATCTATGGAACTGATCAGATCCCTTCTAAAAACTTTATAAATCATTCATGGTTAAATGAAAAGGAATTGGATCCATATAAAAGTTTACCTCCAGTTTTTTCAAATATTAATGATGATTATGTAGGTTTTGTAAATGGACAAAATTTATCATTTAATACAATAAATGATGGAGGAGCTGCGATGACAGCGTATGCATATCTTCAATTTGGAGATTTAGATCAGAATTTAAAAGAGAGTATAAAGAAATCACTTTTAAAGTACTGTGAATTAGATACCATGGCAATGGTTATGATATTTGAACATTTTTTAGAAAAAACTAAGTAATTATTAAACTTAATCGTTATGGCCGGTTTCGAGAAATTAATGGAAGATTCCAAGAATGGTATTTCAAGAATTATTAAATCAAGAAGGGAAAAAAAAATTATTACCCCTGAAGAGTTTTCAATAATTGTAAAATCCTATTTTCTCAACCTTCCTAATAAAGGAAATTATAAATTTATTTTTGAAGAAAATGATAGAGATAATCTCCTTTTCATTCTTAGATATCACTACCAATTATGGTTAGAGGTTTGGAATAATCAAATAGAAATTTTCAGAGAATTCCCTGAAGAGTTTCAAATTATAAAAGAAGTTAATAAATCTAACCACCCTCACACTCCAAAAACCTTTAAAAAAGGAACTAAAATGTATTATAATTCATCTAGTTACTCTACTAGTAATTGGTTAAATGGGATTCCACTTTGGGATAACAAAAATGAAGAGGTTGGTAATGGTCTGAAACCAAGTTGTCAAATTAACTATAATTACATTAGGATAGACATGTAATAATAAACTCACAACAGAAATTAATTATTTTTTTTGAAACATTTTTTTTGTAGACTTTATTATTTCAATAATTACGTCCTCTCTAAATGATTTATTTCTATCTGGATAAATCTATTTAAATAAAAGTAAATTTTAAACTTATTGCGTTTAATTTAAAATGGTTAAACTTTTTTATTCTCCAACTTCATCTAAATCAAATTCTTCACCCTCATTAGCATATTTATCTACCCCCCATAAGAAATCAAATCAAAAAACTGTTGAACTTCTTCTGGCCATCCATCAGTTTGCCAGTTGTCATCATTCCACCAAAGTTCCTCACAACCATTTGAATCCTCTGCAACTCATACTCGGTATTCATTATTATTGATTTTGAAATTATATTCATTAGTTTGTTTCCAATAGACATCTCTAACGGATTCTGTTAAAATTGCAACTCCCATAGTTTTTATTTTGGTTAATTATTAATTTTTTTTATTGTATAAACTCAAATATAGATGATGTGGTATCTGATTTTAATAGAAGAAAAGATCCTCTAGGAAGTGTTACACCATAAAGAAAGACCTGAGAAATTACCTAGATTTTATCAAAATTTACATTCTATTAAGAATTCAATTAATTTTAGTAGTTATTGTTTTATTATTTTCTTAAAAATACATAAAGGGTGTTCACTCTTTAATTTTAATATCGTTTAGACTGTTTTCAATTTCCGAATTATATAAATCCTTATTCTCAAGAATTGTTTCTACAATTTTGATATTATTATTTTTCCACCAGTCTCTTATTACATTTCTGTTATAATGTAACTCATTATTTTCTGAATCTTCTGAAAATTGAAAAGGGTTTGGAAATGCACTTAAAGTGCTTTTTCTATGATTTTCATTAATATCTTTTTCCCCAATATAATATGTGTTATAAAAAATAAAACTATCTGTAGACCCAGGCTCTATATTACCTTCGTCGTTTGTGTAATTGTTAAATTCCCAGTTGATTTCTTCAAATGGAATATAAACAGTCAAGTTATTGTAATAAATTTTCCTTTCTTTTGAGTGAAATATAAATTGGGTTTTAAACTCATAAGTTTCTTTATCAAAGAACTCAACTTCATAGAACACCTCAAAAGACCACCTATAATTATGGTCAGTTATTTCAGGCCAATAAAGTATTTGATCTTTTTTTAATTCAATTCTCATGTTATTCAGTTATTACTATCTATCTTAACATCACTAAATATATAAAATTCTAAATAGTTAATTTAACAGTTTTATTTTTATAAAGTTTATAAAAAAGTTGAAATAAATCATATGTACGATCAAGGTTACATTTTAGGGATAATTGCTGAGTTATCATTAGTGTTTTGGTTATCTATTTATCTAGTCTCACCAGTGTTTTCGATTTTAGAAGTTGTGGCTCAAGATACTATAACTAAATTGATCTATTTCCTTACCAATAAGGTTCAATTAACCCAAAAAAAGGTGCAAAAGATTGGATTCAATTCAGCGGAAAAGCTTCAAAATGTTCAAAACCTTCACTCTGAGTACGAAAAGAAAAAGTCTTTATCAGAAAAGTTGAAAATTAGTGAGGATTTTTTGGATGAGACCAGAGGGGGTATGTTTCTATTAAATGAAATGAGTGAAAAGGTAATGGGAGTGATCAGAACTAGTGTTCCGGATGATGGCTTTATAGAAGACAATTATTTTTTTGATCGTGATATTATTTCTAAACAGGACTTTTCAATTAAAGAATTAGTAGCTATTCAAAAAAATATAAAAGTTGAAAAATTAAGCGGAAAGGTATTATACACAAATAGTTCTATTCGAAAAAATGTTAAGAGATCACAAATCCCGTTTAAAGATGATGAATTTAAAAAGGAGTTTATTTCAATGTTTCAACAAGTTGAAAGTGATTTTCTTGAAAATATTGAAATGTATCTATTTCAAAAGAGGGTTTATCGTAAATGGAAAATATTTAAGGTAGTTGCTTTTATTCCTTTTATGTTGTTTTTATCAGAGTTAGTTGAAGTTATTTTTGGAATGTTTTTTGAGGATTTTATTTCAAATTAGAGTTTCAATCGTAAATATTCCCACAAGTTATTAGACTAAATCGTCTGTAATCTCATTAATATCATCATAGAGTCTGTCTTCATCATCACATTCATATTCGAGGTAAGGATCATCAACATCTAAATTGAGTACGATACATTTAATATAATCTCTTTCTGATAAAATTTTTAAAGTTTCTTTTTGGTCCCCTATATCTGCCATAGTTAATTCCTCTATTTTAGAACCTGTTATTTTTGACATATAAATTTGATTAAAATTAATATTAACAAATCTATTATTTTTTTTATAATATTATAAAATGAAATGTTGTAACCATCTCCTTCGGATTAGTATCCGATTTGATAATGGAAAAAATATCCACTTTTAAGTGTCACACCATTTAAGGTATGTTCGTTATGATTTTTAAACATTTTTTAGAAAAACTAAATAAGTATGGGTAGAAAAGTTTCTTTTAAAATTGAAGGTAGTCTATTAGAGTCTGAGATTGTAAAGGTTGATAGAACAAAACTTTATGGTACTTCAGAGAAAATTGTATACGATACAAATAAAGAAGAATGTGTAATATCTGATTTATATGAGGGATCAATTATTCTTCCAAGAGGATCTGTTGGTCAAGTACTAATTGATGAAAACGGAAATTCAGTTTCAAGATCTGACCTTATTGGATTCAACCTTAAAGGTGAAAAGGTAGAGAAAGTTCCTTCAATCTTTTCGGTAGAAAACAATTGTAAAAAAGTAGAGATAGATGAATTTATTTCCTCTTCTATCAAATCAATTTACCAATTAGTTATTGATGAGGATCAAATTGAAACATGGAAGAAATATTTTACCAATAATGAAGTATATCTCTTTGAATTTAATTACAGGGAGGATTATGAAGGAGATGATGCATTTCTGATTTCCAATGAAGATGGTTTTTTTATTTCAGTGGGAAAAAGTAATGAGTTTGAGTTTTTAGAATTATCAAATATCTCTGTTGAAGATACAGATGAGGATATAGAAATAGAAGATGATTTAGATTTTTCAATGTTTTAGTTATGATAAGATATATTAAAATTGAAGATGAGAATAAAAGAGATGCTGAGATTACTTTTAAATCAGTAACTCAAAAAAATACAGTTTATCTAGCTCTTGAAAATGGAAAAAAACCATTAAATAAAAAGGTTATAAAATCCTCTAAAGATTTTACGTTAGAAAACTTAATTGGAAAAACAGAACCCTCTCAAGAGGAGTACGATAGTTTTTCAGAAAAATTAATACTTGAGGATAAGGAAATAGATTTTGAACTTTTTGGAAAATTTATTGATAGAACCGATAGAATCTATACAGATAAAAACTTAAATCCTGTTTATAACGTAGAGTTATCAGAAAAAGTTTTTGATACTAATGGAAATCTTAAAGAGGAAAGAACACCCAATTATTTGTATTCCAATATTTCAGGAGAAAGTGTTTTGAAATGGACGGGGAAATATATTCCTAAAAACAAACTTTATAACAAAGTAGTATTGAGTTCTAAATATCAAATAAAACATATTAATGGGTTAACATTTGATTTTTTATTTAATATATCAAAGACACTTCAAGATAAAAATTCATTTATGATGCTTGGTGGTGGTAAAGGCAATGAACCCCTAATTTTCAACGATGGAGGAAAACCCTTTAGAGGGTTTTTGGAAGGTAAAATCAAAGATAATTCATATTGTTTAATCCTTCATTTATCTAATCAAGAATACAAAACAATACCATGATAGATCAAGAAAAAATAAAACAAATTTTAAGATCATATAAATCAAATCAGGCAAGTAAATATATTCCTGTTAGAGGGGATGAAATCCTCACTAAAGTTTTTGACTGTGAAAAGTATAGTATTTCAACAAAGTATGATGGTCATTTATGTTTTATTATAAAGGAGAATGGAGAAATACGTCTACTTAATTTTAACGGAGAACCTTTTGATAGAGAAGATATAATAGATGAATTAAACGATCTTTTAGATAAAGAAGGAATATTAGTTGGTGAAATTTTTAACTATAAAGAAAATGAAAGGACTAGATCTTTTGATTTGGTTAAAAACTTAAAAAACAATGATTCTTCCATTAAAATTGTTGTTTTTGATGTAATAAACTATAATGGAACATCTTATGAAAAAAGTTTATGGGATGAGAAAAAACAATTAATTGATAAACTGTTTTCAAATGGAAAAAACATATTTTCAATTGAGGAAATCGAGGTTACTTCAAGAAAAGATATTCAAACTGAATTTGAAGATCGAGTAACTAATAATAATCAAGAGGGATTAATTGTGAGGGGTTTTAATGGACCCATTTTTAAGATTAAACCCAAACTGACATTTGATTTTGTTGTTTTAGGATATTCATTAGGTTACTCAGATAATTTTAATCTTTTGAAAGAATTATTATTTGGAATAATGATTGAAAAGAATGAATTCTTGATTGTTGGTAAAGTTAGTGGAGGATTTACAATTGAACAAAGAACTTCTTTGTTAGAAGGTTTACAAAACCTCAAAGTTGAATCCAACCTTATTGAACCCTCTGGTTCAAAAACCCCTTTTACCTTCATAAAACCTGAAAAAGTAATAGAGGTTGAATCCGTAGATATTGTAAATAATACTTCTGATCAGATAATTAAAAAATCTGTTATCAAGTTTGATAAAAACATATATTCTAAAATTGATATTAAACCTTCTGTTAGTTTAATTTCTCCAGTTTTTAAAGGTTTTAGAGGTGATAAGAATGTTGAAATGGATCAAGTTGGATTAGTTCAAATAACAAGATTAATTGAATTAAAAAATGAGGTTATTGAATCCTCAAATAAGTCCAATTCTAAAATCTTAAAAAAGGAAATTTATTCCAAAGAAATGAAGGGGGTTAAGATGATTAAAAAATATTTTATTTGGAAAACTAATTCTTCTTCAGAGGATTATCCAAAATTTGTGTTTTATAAAATTGATTATTCACCCTCAAGAGGGGATAAACTTCAAAGAGATATTAAGGTGTCAAATAGCCAAACTCAAATAGAGGAGATCTTTTCTAATCAGATTGAAAAGGATATTAAAAAAGGTTGGGAATTAATTAGTAATTAAATGGATGATAAAACAATTGAAATAAATAACTCCTTTAAAAAAAACTTTCAAGTAGGAGAAATATATAACCATTCAGAATTGAGAAAATTTCTTGAAGGGGATAAACTATTTCCAGTAAAAAATGTAGCAGCATATAGTTACAACAGATGGAATAAAGGAATGTTAGAAATTCATCCTTTGCTTGAATGGATAAATAGGGGAGAATATAAATACTTAGGTGAGAACTACCCATACAGTGGTATAGTAATTCACCATCCACAAGGAGGTATACCCTATAAAATTGGAGAATGGAGTGAAGGAGAATTGAAGTTTTTTAATGATTTTTTTTCATTTAAAGAGTGGAAAAAATCAATGGATGATGGAATTAAGGTTGTTGATTTGAATTCTAAGGTAAGATTTGAATCAGAAGATGGTAAAATCCAACAAAAGAAAATTCTAACAGACACCAAAGAAGGAGAGGTAGTGTTTGAAGAAGGGTACTCACTTACTTATTTTGATTCTCCACTTGGTAAACTAATGAGATTTAAAACTGAGGGAGAATTATTCGAATTTGGGGGCATTAAATATTTAATAACCAGTATTAATTAAGTGAAAAATGGATTTAATTGAAGATTTAAAAAATGAAATTATAATTTCTGATATTAATATCTTCTCGTTAAGTGATTTAGAATTACAACAATGGTTAATTTCAAATTTTGTACAACAATTATATAGAAAAAAAGTATATATAGATGAAGTTAATGTAACTCCAATAAATAACTCAGATTATAAAACTAAATTAAGTATAGTTGGGAAGAATGAAAATAAGGAGATTGAGATTATTTTTGGAGTAGTTAAAAACTTAACCAAAAAAACCATGAACTTAATACAGGTTAATGAACTACTTATTGTAAACATGAGTAAAACCAATATTTCGAAGGTATTAGAATCTAGTTTAAACTTTCATATATCGAAATCAAAAAATAAAACTAGTTTAATAATAATCAAATAGGTAAAACATTAACATGGTTACATCTTCCTCAAAAATCAATAAATTGTTTAGTGAAATAGATGTTAATTATAAAAAGATTTTGATTCAAAATCATTTTCCATATGTATTTACTAAATCTTTTTATTTTTTGGAAGACGGTTTGGGGTTGGTTTTAGACCAGATAATAGTGTTTCTCACATTCTCCCAACTGATTAGGTTGTTGAATTTTATGAATTAAGGTGATTTTCATAGTACCTAAATATAATAAATAATCTCAGATATGGGTACTAATATGGGTACTAAGAATTTTATAAAACAAAAACCCTCTGAAAATCAGAAGGTTATGAATTAATTTGTCGGGGTGGCAGGATTCGAACCTGCGACCTCCTGCTCCCAAAGCAGGCGCGATGACCGGGCTACGCTACACCCCGAAAATAGGTCTGCAAATATAA